>Ga0081539_10000045_pt1 | contig 277027 bp, 195 predicted proteins | sample TabmetS4T2R2_FD_71023 | JGI IMG/M metagenome (GOLD analysis project Ga0081539, IMG submission 71023) | Tabebuia heterophylla rhizosphere microbial communities from the University of Puerto Rico - S4T2R2 | ecosystem: Host-associated > Plants > Roots > Rhizosphere ...
CCGTGAGAATCGGCGTGTTGTTCGTTTTGCTTTCCGTCGTGTTGGCATCCGGCAAGAGCAGGCCGTCGACGCTCGGCCCGAAGGGCAACGCGCGACGATCGGCGGCCGGCGATAGCGCGGCCATCTTTGCCACACGTTCATCCAATTGCGCTGGTGTGAGCTTGCGCAGACCCGCGAGACTCAGCGTTTCGCCGCCCGCCTTGCCAAGTTGCACACCTAGCGCTTCCGCTGCTGCGTGGTCCTGCAGGCGCATGCCCATTCCCGAGCCGCTCTGCGGGATCGCCTGAGCGAAAAGACCCTTCCCCAATGGGCTGGCGATCAGCCAGTGCACGCTCGCCGCACCGGCGGACTGGCCCGCAATCGTGACACGCCGTGCATCGCCGCCGAACGCCGCGATATTTGCCTGCACCCAGCGCAGCGCCGCCACTTGATCCAGCAGACCGTAGTTTCCAGATGCGTGCGCAGGACTTTCGGCACTCAGCTCGGGATGCGCGAAAAAGCCGTATAGGCCCAGCCGGTAGTTGATGGTGACGACGACGATGCCCTTGGCGGCCAGTGCCGATCCATCGTAGATCGGCACCGATCCAGAGCCCGTAGTGAAGCCACCGCCAGGGATCCAGAAGAATACGGGCAGGCGCTCCTGCGCCGTTCGGGCAGGCGTCCACACGTTGAGAAACAGACAATCCTCACCAACGGCACCCGTCGTGATGTATTCGCGCGTCCATGGACCAATGCCGCCGGGCGTGAGCATCTGCTGGCAACTGGTCCCGAACTCTCGCGCCTGCCGTTCACCCTTCCAGGCGATCGCAGGTTCGGGTGGCTTCCATCGCTTCTCACCAATTGGCGGAGCTGCATATGGCACGCCGAGATAAGCAGTCACGGCACCGGCTGGTTTGCCGACGAGCGCCCCCTCAGTGACGCGGGTGCGAGCGAGCTGCGCAGACGCGGGCACGCTCGAGAGCGCAAGCAGCGCCAGCCCAAGAGCAACGCACGCGTTGCGAACCTGTATCTGCTGCATGTTCGTCAAGACCTCACGAGCGCACACGACTACTGCAGTTCAAATGCCCCTTTCAACTTGATATCGCTCGAAGACGCACCGATCCACACTTCGAACTCACCTGGCTCGGCAACCCAGCTGTGGCTCGCCGTGCTGTAGAAAGAGAGCGCCTGCTTATCGAGTGAGAAAGACACATCTTTGGTCTCCCCGGCCGCAAGCTCGACGCGGCGGAATCCCTTCAGCTCCTTGGTCGGACGATCCACACTCGACTTCACGTCCCGTATGTACAGCTGCACGATCTCGGCACCCGCACGAGTACCGCTGTTGCGAACACGCAGCGACACCTTGACCGAGCCGTCAGCGGCCACTTTAGCGGGCGCGACGGACAGGCCCGTATAGTCGAAGCGCGTGTAGGAGAGTCCGTGTCCGAACGGGAACAGCGGTTCGATACCCCGCTTGTCGAAGCCGCGATAGCCGACATAGATGCCTTCCTCATAAGTGGTATGCAGATTCTGGCCAGGGTAGAAGCCGTGTGACGGCGAATCCGCAAGCAGTTTCGGAAAGGTCACGGGCGACTTGCCAGATGGATCCTTCACTCCGAAAGCAATGTCGCCGATGGCGTGGCCCGCCTCCTGTCCTCCGTACCAGGCAGCCAGAACCGCTGGAACGCGGCCGATCCACCGCGTCATCGTGACGGGCGACCCTGCGATCAGGACGACGACAGTGTTCTTGTTCACAGCCGCGATCGCCTCGATCAGCTCGTCCTGCCCGGCCGGCAGATCCATGGACGGCCGATCGAAGCTTTCAGCTTCCAGCCTGGACGAGTTGCCCACGACGACGATCGCGGCGTCGGAGCGGCGTGCGAGGGCGACGGCTTCGTCGAGCAGCTTTGCGCGTGCGACGGATGTTTCCGCAGCCGGGTCTTCCCCTTGCATGGGAACACCCAGCGAGTACTCGACGCGAACCCCGGCGCCCGCGGCCTCCTTGATTCCATCCAGCGTGGAAACGGTATAGAGAGGTCGAACCAGGGAGCTACCGCCACCGCCGGGGCGAGCAATCGAGGCGCTCGGACCGATCACGGCGAGTGAACGGATCTTTTTCGAGTTGAGCGGCAGCGCGCCCCCTTCGTTCTTGAGCAACACGATGCTTTCAGTCGCCGCCTGTCTGGCGACGGCGCGGTGCTCAGCCGTATCCACCGGCCCGCCGCCTGGGTGTGTGGTGTCGAACAACCCGGCGGTGAACATCACACGCAGAATGCGCCGCACGGAATCGTCGACCGCTTGCTGCTGAAGCTTCCCATCCGCGACCGCGGCAAGAACCTTGTCGGCGACCAGGTGACCGCCACCGTTGCCGCGTGCTTGCACCTCTGTTCTGGCCAGCCACATTTGCATCGGCTCACCACCTGGCATCTCCAGGTTCATTCCCGCACTGACCGTAGGCGCGGTGCTATAGGTGCTACCCCAGTCGGAAATCACGAAGCCCTTGAAGCCCCACAGCTTCTGCAACGTATCGGTGAGCAGCATCGGATTCTCGGCGGCCCACGCGCCGTTGACCTTGTTGTAGGCCGACATCACGGTCCAGACATCGGCTTCCTGGACCGCAGCCTTGAACGCCGGAAAGTAGATCTCGTGGAGCGTGCGCTCATCGATCTTCTCATCGATGCGATGACGCTCGAATTCCTGATTGTTGGCCGCGAAATGCTTTACGGAAGGGATCACCTTTTCCGCCTGGACGGCCTTGATGTACGCCACGGCCATGCGCGCCGTGAGCCAGGGATCCTCACCGTAGCCTTCGAAGTTCCGGCCCCACAGGGGTGTGCGATTGATGTTCACCGTGGGCGCGAGAATCATGTCGCGTCCCAGGGCCTTGGTTTGCTGTGCAATCGCGCGAGCCTGCTTTTCGACCAGGTCGAGATTCCAGGTGGCAGCCATTGCGATGCTCGCGGGGAATGACGTGGCAAGCCCCTTCGCTGCGGCGGTGTTGGTCGAGGCAGATGAGCCCGCCCAGCTGCGCACGCCCATTGGACCGTCCGCCATCTTGATCGCCGGAATGCCGAGGCGCGCACTGGGCTGACTTTCCATCCAACCCGAACCGCTGAGCATCGCTGCGCGCTCCTGCACGGTCATGCGCGACAAGAGGTCCGACACGCGCTCTTCGACGGGGAGGTTCGCGTTCTTGTAAGGAAGGCTCGGCGCACTGGTTTGCGCAGAGGCTGTTCCGATCAACAGCGACGCAAGGCTGAAGCAAACAGCCGATCTAGTGAGCGTTGAGCGCATGATTTACTCCGACAGCAGTACGAATGACGACGGGGCCGATGAGACCTGATTCCAGCAACGGAGAGTCACTCGCGTAGTGCTTCCAGGTGGCAAAGGTCAGGCGCGGGCTTGCGGGCTTCGTTTTTCCTTCCATGAACCAGCGCGGAATCTCCTTGATCCCTCCAGGCTGGTTGCCTCCGGTGACCGAGTAGTCATTCTCTTGCGGCTGCTGCTCATCGCCGATGAGCCGATTGGGCCAGAGATTGGTGACATCGACCTGCAGCGCATTGCCTCCGCTGCGGACCGCGTCCGTAACGTCGATCCTGAACGGCCGTTTCCAGTGCGTGCCCAGATCGCGTCCATTGACGACGACCCTGACAACGACTTCGACGCGCCCGAGATCCAGATAGAGGCGCTTACCGGCGCGAAAGTCACTACGCGCGAGAGTGAAGTCCTTCCGATAGCTCGCCGTGCCTGAGAAATACTTCACGCCTGCGTCTGTGTGCCGGTGGAGCGAGGTCAGTTTCTCGAAGATGACCTCAGCGGGAGCGCCGCGTCCTGACTGGAAACCGACGCGCCATGATCCTGTCAGCGCGATCGGCGGGTCGACATTGGAGATCTCCAGCACCCTGCTGGTACTCGATCCATGCAAGCCGTAGCGGCCGTTCTTCCACACGAGAAGCGCACGATCAGCAGCAAAGACGGGCTCGATGGCGAAAGGCTCTGCAGATGCAGGCGGCCCTGCCTGCACCTGCTGTATCAGTTCACCTTCGTTCAGCGCTCGCGGCGAGACACTCAGAGCCTCGAGGTCACCCTCGAAATACGGCCCGAAGGCGCGATCCATCGGTGCACCGAGCCCCGGGTGGATCGTTCGACCCGAGGTCTGTCCAGTGCGCAGCAGACGTCCATTGAGATATACAGTTGGAGCTCCACCTCGATACACGAGAGCGACGTGGCTCCAACCGGAGATCGCGGTACGCGCGACGAGCACCGATGGGAAGTAATCGCGCGCGCGCTCGAATACGGCGATCACATTGCGCGCCACCACCAATCCCGCGGCCGCGTGATTGTCACCGTACATCGCGTCGCCTTCAGGCGGGTACCACACGAAACTGGATGCTGCGAACCCAGCATCACCCTGCGTAGTCTCCTGCCCGATCCCGTACGGCGCGCTGGTACCTGGCGTGCTGGTGAGAGCACCAGGTGTGGTGTTGATAGAAAGATCGCATTCCGGCTTCACCCAGCAAGTGACGGTGAAGTCGTTCGCGACATTCGCATGAGGCAAGCGCTCGGCCGTTGCGACAGGTCGTGCCTCGAGCAGCTTCGTGTCATCGAGAGTGATGCGGGTAAGCCGGTTCGATTCCGCTGCAGATCGAAAGACGACGAATACCGACCCGGCCGCCTCCAGGCGCAGTGGCAGTGTGACAGTGCCATTCGCCGCATCGTAGACCGGGGCGATCACGCCACGGCCGCTATCGGGATCGAAGATCTCCGGGCGCTTGCCATCGATGCGAAATGAGCAGACGACTTCCTCGGCGCGTCGTTGGCGATTGCACACGAAGTAGATGTCGGCATCGGCGGAACGCCGGTGAACATAGTGAATTGCGGCATCAGCGGCCGTGGACGTGAAGCTGAAGTCAGCCGGCCGAGCCGCCTTGCTCAACACGTCACTCAACGATTGCCCCCAGATCACTCGTCCACGACCGAATGAGCGCTCCGTGACATCCTTGCCGTCAACATTTCCCCACAGCTCGGTCGTGAGTCGCCGCATCTCTTGCTGGTTTTCTGCCTTCTTCCCAAGTCCATAGACGTCGGTGGGAGGGGCACCAACCAGCCACATTCCTTCGCCAACCAACTCCGTCAACCTGCGCAAGACGGGCAAAGACATGTAGCGCGTGTTGTCCGGCAGCACGAAGACCCGGTACTCCATCGCGTCGGGCAGTACGATGCGGCTGTTGTCGACGCGTGTGCGCGTCAGCAGCGCTTCGACGTCGCACAAGTCGTAGTCATGTCCGTCCGGCGGTGTTGGCGTGAGTACCGGAAACTGCGAGCTGGCCCAGCCTTTGGTTCGCGACTCGAGCGGCGAGCTCTCACCTGCGAAATAGAGGAGATCGGCAACGAACTTGCCCTGCCGCAGCATGTGCTGGCAGCGGGCCAGATAGCGCAACCAGGGTGCCGACTGTTCCCACCAGGTGTTGGTCCTGTCGAAATGCATGCCCCACGGACCCATCGTCATGCCGGGAACGACATCGGGGTGTTGCGGCTGGTGGGCGTAACGATGAAAGATCACATTCTGCAGGCCGCTCGTGAACATGAGATCGCCCTGCGCTTTCAGCGCAAAGGGATATTCAGTCCACTTCGAATGGTCGGCCCGGCCCGTGAACGATTCGGCCCCGACGATCGGCTTTGCATGGACATGCGCGATCGATGCCGCAACCTTCATCGTCGGCGCGAGGTTACCGGTTCGCAGCCAGAATTCGCCCATCGGGTGGTCGACTCGCGCACCGACCTGCTGCTCGTCCATGGGGCCGCTGCCTGGACCGTAGGGCTCGGTGTGCGAAATGAGCCCTTTTTCGTGGCACAGCTCGGTGAAGCGTCCCCAGTAGTTGTCCGCGATCAGATCGGCTTGCGTGCGGCGCAGATCCCACAGAAAGCGCTCGGTACTCTCCGCACCGTCGACAAAGCGTCCTGTCATTGCCGGCAGGTACATGATCATGTCGTAGCCGCGCCGTCGAGCGAACTCGCGGTCGAATGCGGGCGTCCAGTTCTGCATCCCGACTTCGTAGCTGTCGATCAGCGCGCCGGCCATGCGCTTGCCGATCAAAGGCTGCAGGCCATCGAGCAATGGACCGAAGAAGCGTGCGAAGTGAAAGTCCATTGCGAGCCGACTGTACTTGTCGATCTCGAGGCCAAGACCCGTATCGGTGGACGCATTCTGCCGCCTGCCGGTGGGCGTGTGTCCGATGCGCAGAATCGTCCAGTTTCCGGCAGGTGCGCGCCAATTGAGTCGGCCCTTCTGCACATGGCTCGTCAGATCGACGATGCGACTGGAATCGATGGCGCCGGTGACCGTGCGCGGCGTGAGATCCTGTTCCTGATTCGGTTTGCGAGCCGCGTTGGTCTTGTAGACCCAATCCGGCACACGATCTGACGCCGAAATGTCGACCTCGCTGATCTCCACTTCGAGCGCGCACGCGATGCGAAAGTAACGCGCCTTGACGACCGGGAATTGCGCTGTAGCCGGGAACTCTGCGCCGCGGCCGAATGGACTCCCACCATTCAACGCGGCGACAGGTGTGTAGGTACGCCCGTCCTGAGAGGATTCGAGCGACAGACCCAGCATCGGCGGTTGCCCAAAGCGTGGCGCGTTCGGGCTGGTCGCATGAACGGATATCGCACGTGCCTCGTAAGGGTTCTGGAATTCGATTTCGAGGTAGGCGGGTGAGCTTGCGTTCTGCGGACGGATTTGCACGCTCGTGCCAGTGCCGAAGTCCGTCAGCCGCCGGATATCGATGGCCTCGCCATTCGCCTTGACGCCAGCAACGCGCTGTGCAAACGCTCGCGTCTCGCCGGCCAGCGATGGAAAGGCGATCACCGCAGCGTCTCTATAGAAATCCAGATTGGTGATCGGCTGCGGCAACTCGAGGTCGAGCGTTTTGCCTCCGCTGACAAATGTTTCGCTCCATACGACCTGCTGCATGGCAAGCTCCGGCGTCACCCAGGGACCGCCGGTGGAAGACCATCCTGGACAGTTGTGGAGCGTCAATGACAGACCGAGCCGATCGGCCTCGGCAGCCGCGTGCTTCATCAGCGCAAACCATTCCGGGCTCAGGCTGACGATGGGACCTTTGGGAATTCCCGTGCCAACGTCGAAGATCTGCACACCGCCGATGCCAACCCGGGCCATGGCTTCGAGGTCTCGGGTGATTCCCGCAGCGGAGATGTTCCCGTTCATCCAGTGCCACCACGTGTGCGGTCGCGCGTCTGCCGGAGGCTTCTGGAACAGCTCTTCAAAAGCACCGGGCTCTGCGGCTGTGGCAGTCGACCGTGGCCAGTGCGACAGCACGAGCGCCATGCCTGCACCAGTCCTCTTCACGAAGTCTCTTCGATTCATGCGGGAATCGGCTCCTTCGCTCCTGCAGTATCACGCGATCGAAGTTGATCGTATTTGAGCGAATATTAGACGGGAATTCGCCACGGTCCAAACATTTACGCGGCTAGTGAGCGAACCTGACTGATACGTGGGCACCACCACTTTATACTGGTCGACGGTGACCACCAGCAAAGCAAGCTCGATCGACAGATCGCCCTTCGTGGCGAGCGTGTCCTTCCTGCACGTCGATCGTGCGGGTGAGACGCTGATCCCTCCGGACGGCACATGGGACCTCGTGTTCATCCAGAATCAGCGGGGCATCCGGGCTATCCGGACTGGAATGACCACCAAAGCCGTACGGCTGTGTCACAGCGAGAATGAGCAGATCCTCGCCATCTCCTTCAAGGCAAGCGTCAACATTGCCGCGGTTGACCCTGTTGCCAGCCTGGACAAGGGCTACCTGCTGGAGAGCGATCGAAACAGCGTTCTGATCGCCGGCGAAGTGTTCGAGATCCCCGTGTTCAGCAATGCCGATGTCTTCGTCGACCACCTTGCGAGAGCAGGGTTGTTGCGTATGAATTGCGCCGTCCAGTCGATACTCGACGGCCAGCGCATCGCCAGGTCCGAGCGAACTGTACAGCGGCAGTTCAAGGCCACGACTGGCATGACCTATAAACAATTCACCATGATCGAGCGAGCAAGGTTGGCAGCGGCGAAGCTGCGCCACGGCGAGCCGGTACACAACGTGATCGATGCTTTGGGCTTTTACGACCAGGCTCATCTCATCAACTCACTGCGCGCCATCATCGGCCAGACTCCATCCCAACTTAACCGCTGCGCCCCGGTTGGCGCCTAGGCGCGGTGGCGCTTTTTTCCAATACGCGGATCACGTGAGTTTCTAATCTCTCCGGGCCCGGTGAACGCGGGCGGCAAGCGGAGCACTACCCATGACGAGCCCGCGGACTTTTCGCGTATCGATTCCCGAAGCGCAGCTCGAAGATCTGTGGTCTCGCCTGCGCAATACGCGCTGGCCGACCGAGGTTTCCCCTGAGAGCTCTGAGCGGGGCATTCGCGGCGGCGACCTGCGCGCGCTCGCGGATCGATGGGCCGGGGGCTTCGATTGGCGCAAGCAGGAGGCGCTGCTCAATCAGTTTCCGCAGGTTACTCTCGAGCACGACGGCCAGTTCATTCACGCCTTCCACGTCCGCTCGAGGCACGATCATGCGCGCCCCCTCGTGCTGCTGCATGGCTGGCCCAGTTCCAGCGTGGAATTTCTCAAAGTGATTGCGCCCTTGGTCGATCCGGAAGCATATGGCGGGGCGCCGCGTGATGCTTTTCATGTCATCGTGCCCGGGCTGCCCGGTTTTGGGCTGTCGCCAGCTCCCGCGCGCGCAGGCTGGACGAGCGCAAACACCGCCGCCGCCATTGCCGCTTTGATGACTTCATTGGGCTACGGCCGTTTCGGTATCCATGCCACCGACATGGGGGCCGACGTCGCAGGTCAATTGGATCGCATCAGCGCCGGGAAGGTATTCGGTGTTCACATCGCTCAAGACCCCGACAGCGTGATCGCCGTAGCGGCGTTCATGGGGAGTGATCTTTCGCAGAATAGCCATCTCGATGCGGATCAGAAGCAGCGGGTCGCGAAGCGCGTGGCCGCCCTTCCTGATCGAAATGGATACCTTGCCATTCAATCTACTCGGCCCAAGACACTGGGATACGCGCTGACGGATTCACCCGTGGGCCAGCTGGCGTGGATCGCTGAGAAATTCCAGGCCTGGACAAATCCCCACAAGAGGGGGCTCGAGGATGCGGTCGATGTCGACCAGTTCCTGACCCACGTCAGCCTTTGTTGGTTCGGACAGGCAGGCGCCGCATCAGCGAATGCCATCTGGGAGAGCTTCAAGGCGATGGGCTGGGCGCCGCCCACGCAGACACCCAAAGGCGTGGCCCTGTTCAACGCTGAACCGTTTGCCAGGGCGCTTCTCGATCCGGAAAAGAAAACAGCGCATTGGTCCGAGTTCAGCGAGGGAGGCCATTTCCCGGCCATGGAAGTGCCGCAACTGCTCGTGCAAGACCTGAGGCGATTCTTCGGCAATTTGCCGCAGTAGAGGTCGCGAGGGCATCCATCGGCTGGTCGCAGGATCTGGCGTTGACGCGGCGGGCGCATCACTATCGGCAACTGCTCCAGCACTGGGAATGAGCGGCCATAGATGCAACTCGATGGACACTACGACTACATCGTCGTGGGCGCAGGGACGGCAGGCTGCGTTATAGCGAACCGGCTTTCAGCCCAACCCGGTCAGCGCGTGCTGCTGCTGGAGGCCGGCGGAGATGATCGCTGGATCTGGCTTCACATTCCCGTGGGATATCTTTTCGCCATTGGCAACCCGCGTGCAGACTGGATGTTCCGCACCGAGGTCGAACCCGGGCTCGGTGGACGCACGCTCGCCTATCCGCGCGGTAAGGTGGTTGGCGGCTCGTCTGCAATCAACGCGATGATCTGCATGCGTGGACACGCCGCGGACTATGACGGGTGGCGCGATCAGGGCCTGCCCGGCTGGGGCTGGAATGATGTGCTGCCAGCATTCAGGCGTCTGGAGGACCACTTCCTCGGTGAGAGCGAGCATCACGGCACCGGAGGGGGCTGGCGGGTCGAAGCTCCGCGCGTGAGGTGGCCCGTGCTCGACGCAGTACGCGATGCAGCTCGCGAGCTCGGTGTCCCGACCACTCACGATTTCAATTGCGGCGACAACGAAGGCGCCGCGTACTTTCACGTCAATCAGAAGCGCGGCAGACGTTGGTCCGCGGCGCGCGGATTTCTGCAACCGGCGCGGGCGCGTCCCAACCTGCGCGTCGAGACCCACGCACTGGTCGAGCGACTGGTCCTCGATGGCCGCCGTGCTCGTGGCGTGCGATTCCGACGCGCGGGCGAAGTCCGCGAAGTTCGAGCGCAACGCGAGGTCGTACTATGCGCTGGAGCGGTAGGATCGCCTCACCTGCTTTGCCTGTCGGGGATCGGACCCGCCGCGTGGCTCGCATCGCTCGGGATCGGCACGGTGCTGGATGCACCGGGCGTCGGCGCAAATCTGCAGGATCACCTGCAGCAGCGCGCCGTATATAAGGTGCGCAACGCCCGGACCCTGAATGAAGCCTATCACTCGATCTGGGCTCGCGCGTGGATGGGCCTCGACTATGCGCTCCGTCGCAGAGGACCGCTGACGATGGCGCCATCGCAGCTCGGCATCTTCATGCGTTCCGATCCGGGCCAGCCCAGGGCCAATCTCGAGTTTCACGTGCAGCCTTTGTCGCTCGACCACTTCGGAAGTCCTCTGCATCGCTTTCCTGCGATCACCGTGAGTGCATGCAATCTGCGCCCTACGTCGCGTGGCACTGTGCGTCCGCGCTCTGCCGATCCACTGGCGCCCCCGCTGATTTCGCCGAACTATCTCGCCACGCCGGAGGATCGTGAGATTGCTGCTGATGCAATTCGCGTGACACGACGCCTCATGTCGCAACCGGCACTCGAGCCATTCGCACCGACTGAACACGTGCCGGGCGCTGCCGTAGGAGATGACACCCCATCGCTCGTCGATGCCGCGGGCGCCATGGGAACGACGATCTTTCATCCTGTCGGCACTGCGAAGATGGGACCCGCCACCGATCCACTGGCAGTTGTCGACGCACGGCTACGCGTGCACCGAATCGAGCGACTGCGGGTCATCGACGCATCGATCATGCCGACGATTACCTCGGGCAACACGAATACGCCCACTGCGATGATCGCCGAGAAAGGGGCTGCAATGATTCTCGAGGACGCGTGAAGTCCGAGTAGAGCTCGGGATCGCAAGAAACGGCCTCCGTCGTTTCCGCCGATGAATTGCCGGTCAGGGGAACACGCCACTGTCGCCCTCAGCATCGTTTTGAGTTCCCTTCGGAGCTTCTGCCAGCTGCGCCGGGCAGGTCAGCCATCCGTTGACGCGATCCATCGTCTGCCGTTCTTGATCGGCCTGCATGGAAAAGCCGCGCTGGACTTTCGCATTCCACGCGTGACTCTCCAGCACGGATTGGCTGTTACCGAGGCCATATCCACCGTGAGTCACAAACGGAATGACCTTCTTGCGAGAAAGATCGTGCGCCTTTAGAAAGCTTCGAATGATCGGCGGCGCGGTTTCTCCCCAGATCGGGAAGCCCAAATAGAGGGTGTCGTAATCGGCCATACGCGCGACTTTCGCGGCAAGCGCAGGTTCATCTCCGCGGTCCCGCTCCTGCCGCGCCTGCTCCACGGTCGCCAGATAATCTTCGGGATAGGCCGACGCAGGTCGAATCTCGAACAGATCCGTCTTAAGCGCCCGCTGTATCAACCCGGCTACCACTCGCGTGTTGCCGGTGCGGGAGAAGTACGCAACGAGTATCGGTGAACCAGCGCGCCGAGTCTGCCCGCCACCACTGCCGGCGGCAGAACTGCTCAGGGGAACGCTCGCGATGGCCGCCATGAAGGCTCGACGCGTTGAATCGTGAAGTGTCGGCATTGTGGCCCCGCGTCTAGCGTCCAACGCGTGCTTGAAGTGTTGCCGGATAACGATCGCCTTGAATGTCGACTTGCGCCAGGGCGCTCGCAATCTCGCCCAAGTCGTCCCCAGACAACTCCAATGACACGGCACTGAGGTTCTCTTTCACACGATGCAGCTTGGTGGTGCCTGGAATCGGCACGATCCACGGCTTCTGTGCCAAGAGCCATGCGAGCGCAATCTGAGCTGGTGTCGCGTCCTGGTTCTTCGCAATCTCAGTGAGCAGATCAACCAATTTCTGATTTGCTCGAAGTGCTCCGGGTGAGAAGCGTGGGACGACGCTTCGGAAGTCGTCCTTACCGAAGGTTGCCCCGGCACTGATTGCCCCGGTCAGGAAGCCCTTTCCCAAGGGGCTAAACGGCACGAAGCCAATACAGAGCTCTTCCAGTGTCGGCAGGACTTCTCGCTCAGGCTCGCGCCACCACAGCGAGTATTCGCTCTGCAGAGCGGTGACCGGCTGTACCGCGTGAGCGCGGCGGATGGTCTGCACGCCCGCTTCAGACAACCCGAAGTACTTCACTTTGCCTGCGGCAATGAGTTCCTTGACAGTGCCGGCCACCTCCTCGATCGGTACCTCGGGATCCACGCGGTGCTGATACAACAGATCGATCACATCGGTGCGCAGGCGCTTGAGCGAGCCATCAACAGCCCACCGGATTTGTTCGGGCCGGCTGTTCAGGATCTGCTGCTTGCCGTCATCGCCGAAGGTAAAGCCAAACTTAGTGGCTATCACCACTCTCTGCCGCATCGGAGCGAGCGCTTCGCCTACCACCTCTTCGTTGAGATAAGGGCCATACACTTCGGCCGTATCGAAAAATGTCACACCATGATCCACTGCGGCGCGGATCAGTGCAATCGCTTCGCGCCGATCCGTGGCGGGCCCGTAACCGTGACTCAAGCCCATGCACCCCAAACCCATTTCGGACACTTCGAGTGGGTCGTTACCGAGCTTTCGCTTATTCATGATGTCCTCCATGGGTCGAATTTCAGCGAGCCGGTTACTACGGTGGCGGAGGGCCAAAGACCTTGCTTGAACGCCACTCAATCCAGCCTTTTATCCGCAAGAAACTTCGCCACCAGATCCGCGATCTGCATGTTGTTCAAGTCGGACATGAGGAAGTGTGTGTTGCCTCGTACTCCGATTTCCGGCAGATGCACGAGCTGAGCGTCACCGCCATGCTTGTTGATGACATCGACCCAGTGACGCCCCATGGCGAGGCGCACACGCCAGTTGTCCTGTCCGCGCTCGGGCGTCGGTTCGACGGGGAAGTTATCACCGTAGTAGATGACGATCGGAATCCGGGTAAGCTTCTCAAACTCCGGCAGTGGGATGCTCTCGGGTGTCAGCGTGCCCGCAGCGCTCGGCAGGGGTTCGGGCAGCTCGCCGTCGGGAAAGATGAAACCGCTGCCGGGTTCGAGCGCGACGATGCCCTTGACGTTCTTGCTTTTGATTGCGGTGAGCCAGCCCGGTCCGCCCGCCTGTGAGTGAGAGAAGAGGATGCCGGGCCCGGTCTTTTCGAACAGGGCCGCCATCGCATCGGAAATCACGCCTGCATCGTACGGTCCTGTGTTTGGCGTGATCGAACGGAAGAATTGATTTAGCGTTTCAGGCTTTCGATCGAACTGGACTTTGTCGAAGTAGTTTGGCCATTTACCGATCCGGAATTGATCGAAGAAAAGCTGATCGTCAGGCGTGGGTTCGATGCTCGCTGCAACGGTGCTGTTGCCTGCGCGGCCGCGACGCGGCTGATCGACTAGATAGACCGCGAATCCTTTACGCAGAAAGATCGTTTGAAATCCTTCGCGACCATCCGAGGTGGTCTCCCAGCTGCGCGAAGACTGATAGGCGCCATGGAGCATGACGATCGGCAGTCGCTTGGCGTGAACTGGAATCTGATAGAACGCATAGAGATGATCGCCATGGAAGGATTGGCCTGCGGCGGTCGGCTTGTTGTTGTTGAAAGTCCCTGCGCTGCTGATCACCTTGCCGCCCGCAGTGAAGCTGCCTTGCTCCTGAATGATTAGCGGCCCGGGCACTCGACTGGCGTTCGCGTGAAGACTGGTGCAAGCCGACAATGCGGCCAGCACGAGGATCGTTGGTAGGGCTTTGGCGATATGCATGTTCAGCGCACCGGTGCGGCCGCGAGCGCCTGCGTCAGGGCGGCGCTTGCACGTTCCGCTGCGTCTCTGTTCACGCCCTCCAGCAACTGAGTGGCTTGACGCAACTGTGCGGCGCTCAAACCGACCCGCATGCTGGCACTCATGTGGGACCGCAACTGCGACTCCACTCCTGGTGTTGCGGCCAACGCGCCAACGGTGGCCAGCTCGCGGCTCTGCCAATCGAGGTTATCGCGCTCGAAGATGTCGCCGAACAGATGCGCTTGGAGGAACCGATTGATAACTGGCGCAAAATCCATTATCGGCCCGGACACCGGCGCTCCCGAGATGCGCGTCTGGTTGGCAAGGCCCACGGCGAGGAGTTCATCGCCTGTGGGAATGGAACGACTCGGTTCACGCCCCGCTGCGTCCTCAATGCCGCGCTGCTTGCGTTCTTCTACGATCGCCAGCAACTCGGCGAGGGCGTTGAGACTTCTCGGAAAGCCTACGTAGGCATAGAGCTGCACCAGAACTTCTTTTGCCTCACTCACTGCGAGACCGGCGTCTAGCCCCTGCTTGAGGGCTAAATCAAGCGTGTGCATGTCGCTCGTAGCCATGGAAGCCGCGATCAGCAGTATGGCCTTCTGCTTGCCAGACAGAGTCTCGGAAGGAAGTTGTGCTCGGGACATCGCTACGGGCCCTGTAGTCTTTTGCGCGCCATACCCTGGCGCAATCGCAAGTCCCAAACTGACTAGTAATGCTGTTGCGGAGGGGCGCTGATGTCGTGCGCGTGCTGCATCCGTCATGATGACGACCGCTCATCGCGCGATGTATTGCTCATCGCTCACTTTCTCCATCCACTGCACCGTTTTGCCATTGACGGATCCGGTCACGGCCAGGTGCGTCATCGGGCTCGCCGGTGCGGCGCCATGCCAGTGCTTGACACCCGGAGGGCAGACGATCACGTCGCCCGGATGAATCTCTTGCACGGGTTTGCCCCATTCCTGAGTGCGACCTACACCGGAAATCACGACGAGGCGCTGCCCGGCGGGATGGGTGTGCCAGGCCGAGCGCGCGCTCGGCTCGAACGTCACGTACGCGGCAGACGCACCGATGTCATCGGTGGCCGGAAACAGCGGGTCGACGCGCACTTGCCCAGTGAAATTCTCTGCCGGTCCGGCCGCGGTGGCCTGAGTCCCCGCACGCGTAATTGTCTGGTACGGCGTCGCCGTAACTCCGGCCCCGGCTTCCGCCCCACCAGAAATGGGGGCCGCCACGCACATTGCGATTCCGAAGACAGACTTATTCACGGCTCGAGTCCTTGTTAGAGATGGCTTCAACCGTTTGAGTACTGCAGCACCGCTTCTGGCAAGCGAGCGCCCTGCACCTCGATCTTCGCGGCAGTGTCATTGATCTCGCGCAGGTCATCCGCGGTGAGATCGACGTTCACGGCACCGAGATTCTCAGCGAGTCGCTCGCGCTTCGTCGTCCCCGGAACAGGAACGATCCACGGCTTCTGCGCGAGGAGCCACGCGAGTGTGATCTGCGGTGCGGTTGCCTTCTTTCGCTCGGCAACTTGCTTCAGAAGCTCGACGACGGCGAAGTTCGCCGCACGCGCCTCGGCCGAAAAGCGTGGTGACTGGGAACGGAAGTCGTGCGCATCGATTCGCGTGTTGGCGTCGATCTTCCCAGTGAGAAACCCAGCGCCAAGCGGACTGAATGGCACGAATCCGATGCCAAGCGCTTCACACGTTGCAAGCACGTCGTTTTCCTCGACATCGTGCGTCCACAATGAATATTCACTTTGAACCGCCGCGATCGGCTGCACAGCGTGCGCACGACGGATCGTCCGAGCTGATGCTTCGGACAGGCCGAAGTGCTTGATCTTACCGGCCGTGATCAATTCCTTGACGGTGCCAGCCACGTCCTCGATGGGTACATTCGGGTCAACACGATGCTGGTAGAGCAGATCGATGCGATCCGTGCGCAACCGCGTAAGCATTGCATTCACGACTTCACGGATGTGCTCCGGCCGACTGTCCAGGCCGTAGCGCGAGCCATCGGGGTTAATCCCCCACCCAAATTTCGTCGCGATGATCACCTGCTCTCGAATCGGTGCGAGCGCTTCGCCGAGCAATTCCTCATTCGTAAACGGTCCGTACGCCTCGGCGCTGTCGAAAAGCGTCACCCCCATTTCAAAGGCGGCACGGATGATCTCGATGCCTTTGTTCCGATCGGGCGGCGCGCCGTACATCCCGGTAAGGCCCATGCACCCGTATCCCATGGCGGACACCTGCAACCCTTTTCCTAAACTGCGCCTCCGCATGACAACTCTCCTTTCTGGTGCGAGCAGTCTGCGCTTGCGGTCGCCCGGCATTAAGTAGGACGATAAGGATGAACTTATAAGCGGAACTAAATAATGCACCGGGGCGATCTGGGGGACTTGCTGGCGTTCCTGGCAGTGGCACGCGAGCGAAGTTTCACGAAGGCGGCGGCCAAGCTCGACATCTCGCAATCGGCGCTGAGCCAGACCATTAGCAAACTGGAGCAGCGCCTGGGGTTGCAACTTCTCCGCCGCACGACGCGCAGCGTGTCCCCGACCGAAGCGGGAGAGCGAGTGCTGGCGCGCGTCGGTTCGCGCGTGGAGGAGATCGAGGCAGAGCTCAACGCGTTGAGCGCGATGAGGCAGCGGCCGGCCGGCACATTGCGCATTACCGCCGGCGAGCATCCGGCTTACACTTTGCTCACACCCGCGCTCGCGAAGTTTCTGCCGCAATACCCCGACCTGAAGATCGAGATCAATGTGGATTACGGCCTGACTGACATCGCCGCAGAGCGCTTCGACGCAGGCGTGCGTCTTGGCGAGCAGGTTGCAAAGGACATGATTGCGGTGCGCATTGGGCCGGACATGCGCATGGCAGTCGTCGGCGCACCGTCTTACTTCGCGACTAGATCCAAACCCAAACGACCTCAGGACCTCACTGCGCATAACTGCATCAACATGCGCCTACCGACGCGCGGTGGGCTTTTCGCGTGGGAGTTCGAGAAGGGCAAACGCGAGTTGAAGGTGCGGGTCGAAGGACAACTTATCTTTAACAGCATTCGGCAGCGTTTGGACGCCGTGCTTGCGGGGCTGGGCCTCGCATATCTGCCGGAAGATGTGGTGAGCTCCCAGATCGACAGTGGAGTGTTGGTTCGCGTCCTTGAGGACTGGTGTCCGCCGTTTTCGGGCTACCACTTCTACTATCCAAGTCGACGACAATCATCACCTGCCTTCGTGTTGTTGGTAGAGGTTTTGCGATACTCCGCCGCTGGCCGTTCGCGTTGATCACACTCGTCGCACTTCAACCAGCACACAGTCCGAGATGTCAGGGAGTTCCCTGCAACTGCCGGTCCCTCAGCTTGGGGGCAGCACTCTCATGGAGTACACCCCGGAGCTTCTTCTGAAGCGCTTCAAGCCGCAGCGAGAATCGCAGCCTCTCCTCTTCCAGCTGTTCAGCGTACGCCGCTTTCTCGGCGGCTAGTGTCGTGCCTCGAATGAATCCCACGTCATAGAGGAGGGCGAAGCACTCGTTGAGGATGTATCCGGATCCGACTGCACGGGGTCGGATGACAGCGGCACTTCCATTCCACGCCGGAATGGTGACGGCTTGTGCGTGTCCCTTGCCAAGGGGACAGAACGGATGCGGCCATACGCGCATGCTCACGCACTCATGTCGCCGAGTCTGCCGGGGAGGCAACCCAGCATGCGCGGCGCCTGAATCGCCGCCTGGGAATGCAGCGGTACATGGGTTAGTCGTCGCTACGAACGTCATCCGTGCGCATAACAGCAACGAGGGGAAAACCATGAAACCAGGAAAGATACTTGCGGCAGCAAGCGCCTCAGCCCTCGGCATGTTCGCCTGGTCGTCCAGCGCCATGGCCCAGGATGTGGCCGGCGCATCCGCTGCGCGCCCTGACTCTGAGGCACACCTCGAGGAGGTCACCGTCACAGCACAGAAGCGTGCGGAAAATCTCCAGAACGTGCCAATCGCCGTCGCCGCATTGTCGGAAGACGCTCTCGGCAAGCTCGCGGTGGATCAAATTCAGTATCTGAGCACGGCGGTCCCGTCGCTCAATGTCGCCAATACCTATGGCCGCCTGAGCATGAGCCTGCGCGGTATCGGCACCACCAACGTCGGGCCGGGAGCGGAGAATCCGACGGCGCTCTACATCGATGGCGTCTATTACGCGGCTTCTGCCGCGTCCCTCCTTTCCCTGAACAATATTGCCCAGGTCGAAATCCTGAAGGGGCCACAGGGAACCTTGTTCGGCCGGAATGCGACCGCCGGTCTCGTGCAGATAACGACGAGGACACCCACTCAGGATCTGTCGGGCACTGTCGATCTGACTTACGGCAACTACGACACGGTCGCCGGCAACGCTTATCTCTCCGGCGGACTCTCCGATGCTCTGGCGGCCGACTTCGCAGTCTACGTGCGCCACCAGGGTGAGGGTTGGGGCAGGAACCTCACGACCGGCCACGACATCTACGACGTCGATCACGATCTCTCGGCGAGATCGAAATGGGTCATGACGCCCGCAGCGAACACGCGCCTGACGTTGATTCTCGACTACGAGGACGTCGAGAACGGCATGCTGGGATCCACGCTGAATCCGGGCACGCAGTCACCTTTCGCCCCCGGACTGCAGCCAGACCTTGGATACGACTCCACGGCAGATTTCGATCCGCACTACACCCTCGAGGCTGGCGGCGCGAGCTTGCGCTGGGATCAGGAAATCGGCGCGCTCAATTTCGCCAGCATCACTGCCTACCGCGAATCGAAAACACTGTACGGCACGGATATCGACGGCATTGCGCTCGATCGCGCGTGGTTCCTGTGGAAGCAGGATGACACCCAGTTCACGCAGGAACTGCAGCTCTCCTCGGATAGCGCGCAGCGTCTGAAATGGACTGCAGGCGCCTTCTTCTACACGGGTGAGAGCGGCCTGAATCCCGCTCTGCTCGGGCTGCGTTTTCTCGGCATTCGCTTCGACTATCCCAGGACCAACATGCACATCGGCTCGATCGCCGGCTACATGCAGGGCACCTATGCGCTGACCGATGCCACCAACATCACTCTGGGCGGCCGCTACACGCACGAAAAACACAATACCTACGATACGCGGACGGCGGTCTTCGGCATCGATGCGAACCCCGCGACCGCCTTCATTACCGAGATTGCTCCAGACCGGCAGGTCGACCACAAATTCACTTACCGGGCCAGCATCGATCATCGTTTTTCGAGCGAGTTGATGGCGTATGCGTCGGTCAATCGCGGGTTCAAGGCCGGGGGCTTCAACAACGCCGCTCCCGGTAGCCCCAGGTACGAGCCCGAGACGCTCGATGCGTACGAGATCGGCATCAAGACGGATCTGCTGAATCGCCGCCTGCGTTTCAACCTCGCCGGCTTCTACAACGACTACCAGAATATTCAGGTACAGCAGTACCGATTCACGATCACGACGGTGAATGGCGCACGGGCGCGATCTTACGGCGCCGATGCCGATCTCACGTTCGTGCTCACTGAGGGGTTGACCCTCAACGCCGGCGCCACGCTGATCAGTCCGAAATTCACCGAGTTCGACGGCTGCGGCACGCCCGGCCCTCTCGGCGGCGTTCTGCTGACAGCCGGCGACTGTAGCGGCAACCAACTGCCCATCGCATCCAAGGCAGTGTTCAATGTTGCGGCAGACTATCGGCTGGACATGGGCAGCAGCACGCTGGATTTCAACGTCAATGCCTACTCCAACAGCGGGTACTTCACCGATGTCGCCAATGCCATTCATCAGAAGCGATTCGAGAAGATCGGTACATTTGCCAGGTGGACCTTCGGCAACCAGCTGTCAGTAGGCGTCTATGGGCGCAACCTGACCAATAGCCGGGTCATCACATATGGCGACTCCCAGCAGGTGGGCACACAGAACGTTTCCTATGATGAGCCGCGAACCTTTGGCGCGACGCTCGGATATGAGTTTTGACCTGGGAACAGCGCAACCGCAGAACTACGCAATCAGTTGCCGACTCGCCAGCCAGTTCAGGATGAGATGGGTGGCAGAGGCGAGCTGTTCTGGTTGTCCCATGTAGTAGTGCGTTCCACTTTCCACCACGGCCATGGACTTGTCGCTGCTCGCGGCCGCGGCAAATATCAAGCCCGGGTGCGGCTGGGGCACACCATCGTCGGCGCTGTTCTCGATGACCAGCAACGGCGCGGAAATCCCGGCAGCGCAGGCAACGCCATCGCCGCGACTATCATCGACAGACCACTGCGAAAGCCACGACCGAAGGGTCGAGAAGCGAGCCAGGCCAACCGGCCCTGAGTTGGCCGTCTCGGGTCGGCCGAGGTAACACCAGCCCGGCTTGCGGCCATTGGGATCGACGGTTGGATCGAGAAACCTCGGGTCAGCAAGGGTTCGGTGCGTAACGAATCCTCGTTCGACTTCCGCGCTGCCTCGCCGCGCGAGCTCAGCGAGCGTGTCTTTTACCCACGCCGTGATCCGCCGGACGCGAACGAGTTGCGCGTGACGATACCACGTGAGGAATTCAGGATCGTATGGCGGGCGATTGGGGTTTGCGGGGTCGTACAAATCGAAGTGTGGATCCCTGTCGTCCGGATCGAGCTCGTTGCGCACTGACGGATCGATCCACTCCACAAGGAGCTGAGCCCTGGAAACGTGCGCAGCGTGAATGATGAGAGCATCGCACGGAAGCAATCCGGCTTCGCATATCGCCACCGGATCGCCGGCCGGTGTATGCGTAATAGAAGGTTTCTCCGCTTGCGATTGATAGAGCAGCGCGAGCGCGCCACCGCCACTCCAGCCCTCCAGTATGACTTTTCGATACCCGAGTTGGAGCTTCGCGTAGCGGACGTACGCACCCAGGTCCAGAACCACATTCTCCAGGATAAGAGCCGTATCGTTCTTTGCGTAGCGGCTCGCAGCACACAGGACGTGCAGACCCCGCTGCGCAAGTGCTCGCGGCACCGGCATCAGATGCAGCGTGGATGCCGGGTGCATGAAGATGAGCAGCGTATCGGCCGGAACGGCGACCGGCCTGATCAGGATCCCCTCGAGATTGACGGCTCCCTGGTTCCCGGCGAACCCATACGTTTCGCCGAATCGGCCGGTGTCCTGGTAGCTCAGGTGGATCCACTCGAAACTGAGCTCGTGCTGCACCCTTGAATGATATTCGAGCAGACCCTCCTCGAGCTGTCCCCCCCGCCGGGGACCGCGCTCTGCGCGAAACGATGCGACAGTGACCCATGACGAATTCAAATGAAGCGCCCGGATGGGACGTCCGTTACGAGTGGCGCGCAGTAACCATCCTGGCTGTGGGATTCAGCCTGGTCGGCCTCGACCGATTCATGATCGCGCCGCTCTTCCCAACCATGCGGGCAAGCCTCGGCCTCAGTTATTCGGACATCGGACTCGTAACGGCCGCCCTGTCGCTGGGCTATGGCATAGCAGCCATCTGGACCGGACGCCTTTCCGATCGGTGGGGTCGTCGTAACGTTGCCATTCCTGCCTTGATCATCTTTTCGCTGATGGCAGGTACGACCGGCCTTGCCTCAGGCCTCGTCTCGCTGTTGATCATCCGTGCGGCCCTGGGCGCTGCAGAAGGCGCGTATGTTCCCGCGAGTTTGATCGCCGTAGTCGAGGCCAGCAAACCCAGCAGACGCGGCCTTGCTTCGGGCATCTATCAGATTGCCAACACGGTTCTGTCCAAAGTCCTCGCGCCGATTGCGATCACGCAGCTCATATTGATCATCCACTGGCGCTGGATATTCGTGCTCGCCACCGTTCCGGGACTGGTGGTGGCTTACCTGATGTACAAAATACTTCGGGCCCCAGGTGTGCCGAAGCAACCTGAAGTCGCAACACAGACGCAGTGGACGCAGGTGCTCCGCTACCGAAACGTCCCCATCTGCGTCGGCACCTTTCTCTGCTGGCTCTCGGGCCCCATCGTGGCGTACGCGCTCCTGCCCAACTACATGACTGACTATCTCCACCTGACCATTCAGCAAATGGGCTGGGTTCTGTCCAGCACCGGCGTCGGCTCCATCTGTGGGTTGCTGGCGATGCCTTTCATCTCGGATCGAGTGGGACGCAAACCAGTCATGGTCGTCAGTTCGGCGGCGACGCTCGGCCTCTTCTGGTGGTTCATCCATACCGGACCCGTTCCGTTCATGCTGGCAGCATTGCTATTCGGCATCTTCTTCTTCGTCTATCCGATGATCATCATGACCGCTGGCCCCATCGTGGCGGAATCCGTTCCTCCGGCGCTCAAGGCAACGGCTGCCGGTCTGGTCATCGGGCTGGGCGAGCTCGTGGGCGGCACGATGGCGCCGATCATCTCGGGGCAGGTGGCACAGCACTACGGCATTCAGTTCATGCTCTACGTGCCGCTTGCCACCGCGAGCGTCGGTCTGCTGCTGGCCCTGATGATGAAGGAGACGCTCAGTGGCGCGCCTGGCTGGGTGAAGCCTTGAACAGGCTCGATATGTACCAGACCAGCATTTCGCGTTGTGTCGAGATTCCGAGGCGCTGGTAGATGCGCTTGCGATAGGTCGCGACGGTCTCCTCGCCAATGGCCAGATCCAGAGCGATACCCGCCGATGACATGCCGAAGATCATGCGCGCACAAACCTGACTCTCGCGGCGTGGAAAGTGCTCTTCCATGCACACGAGGGCGCGCTCGATGTGCTCCAGCGACTCCAGTGCACGGAGGAATCCCTGCTGTTGACCAAGAGCCTTGGCGTGCTTTCCCAGTATCGCCAGCAACACGGGAGACACTTCCTCGAGCGCAGTCATCTCGGTGCCGCCGAACAGATTCCCGCCGCCGGATTTCAAAACGCTCAGCGCGAGCCGGCCGACCACGGTCGGTCCACTGAGCAACAGGCGGTCTCCGATCCGCGGATAGACGACCTCCTTCAGCTCCTGGTCCTCGAGGCGCGCGATGTCGAGCCGAGACAGGTTCAGATGACTCGAGTTTCCGGGCAGCCGCGCGGCCGCCATGGTCGGATCGCGCCTCCAGAATTGCCCGTGCACGTAGAGCCCGGCGCCGAGGTGCGCGGCGTCCGTTCCATCCAGGCTTGCCGCGGCCAGCTCGGTGGGGCACGGCCCCTCGATGGCGAAAATGGCGCAGTGCTCAGCTCCACAGGTGTGGTTCAGCAGCGAGAGCAGCTCCGCGTCGAACCCGCGCTCGCCGATGGCCTCGATCAACGGACGGAACAGCTCGCTGTGCACGATCACCCCCGCTGCGTTCCTGGGTGGCGGACCTTAATGTCAAGCTCTTTACAGAGCTTACGCCAGTCCCCTGCAGAAGGGACAGATGCGGCAGGCCCCTTGGCCTATTCTCAATCAATCCGCCCAATGGGACAGCCATAGTGACGACCAACGACCGCGGCCCCCCGAACCCGGGCCTGACGCCAACGATGCTCAATCACGCTGCCTGGGTGACGCAGGACGCGGAGGCAACTGCCGAGTTCTATACCCGCATCATGGGCATGGAGCTGGCGACGACCATCGTGGACGACCATGTTCCCTCGACGGGAGACTCCTTCCCGTACTTCCATATTTTCTTTCGGATGCAGGATGGCTCGACCCTCGCCTTCTTCGAAGCGCCGGGCCTGCCGCCGCGCGCTGCGCCGACCCATCCGGGATATGAAGTGTTCGATCACATCGCACTCCAGGTCCGGGACCGCAACGAGGTCCTGCGCTGGCATGAGTGGTTGACGGGCAACGGGCTCGATGTGATCGGGCCGATCGATCACAAGGGTACCATTCTCAGCATCTACTTCCACGATCCGAACGGGCTCAGGCTGGAAATTACGACGCCCGTGGATCCGGACTGGAATCGCCACACCTCCCGGGGTTATGCCGATCTGAAAGCCTGGTGCGACAGGAAGAAGCAGGCCCAGGCGCAGGGCAAGGATGTACAGGCGGCAATGGTGGAGTTCATCCGTGAACATCGCAGGCAGCACCATTCGTAGCGCACTGGTCGCTTTGCTGTGTCTCGCTTTACTGGCTCCGAACCTGGGCAGTACCGCGAGCCCGGCTCCCCTGAAGGGAGAAGCCCTCAACGGCATCTGGGCCAGACCGCAGGGGGTCAACAACATATTCAAGCAGGGAGAAAACCCGCCGTACAACGCCGAGTGGGCGAAGAAGAACGAGGAGCTGCAAAAACGCCGGCTCGCCGGCCAGGACATTGACGATCCGAGCCTGCGCTGTCTCCCGTTTGGCATGCCCCGCATGATGATCAGCGCGACCTACCCGTTCGAGATACTGGTGACTTCCGGACAGATTACGGTCATTCAGGAGCTGGATTCCGAAGTCCGGCGCATCTTCGTCGATCAGAAGCATCCGCCTGCGCAGGAAGAGAGAGACCCGACTTTCCAGGGTCATTCGATCGGTCATTGGGAGGGCGACACCCTCGTCGTCGACACCGTCAACATTCGTTCCGAGACACCGATCGACCGTCTCTACTATCCCAGAAGCGACAAGATGCACATCACCGAGCGCTGGCGGCTACAGGACCGGAACACGCTGGAAGTCGAGATCACGCTACATGATCCGGTTGCGTTCGTCCGGCCGTGGTCGACCACGAAGCGCTTCGTGCGCCAGCGTGGCGAGTACATTCACGAGTACGTCTGCACGGAGAACAATGAACGTGTTCAGCCGCTCGTCACTGACGAGCAACTCGAGAACGAGAAGTCACCATGACGCGATGTATCGCTGCCGTCGTTGCGATCCTGATGATGACGCCTGCGCTCGCCCATCACTCGTACGCGATGTTCGATCAGAACAAAACGGTGACGATTGAAGGCACGGTCACACAATTCCAGTGGACTGCACCGCATTCGTGGATCGATGTGGCGGTCACAGACAAGGCGGGTGTCGTCGTCAACTGGTCTATTGAAACCGGGCCGCCGTCGCATCTGTCCCGCCGCGGGTGGAAAAAGACATCCCTGGTACCGGGTGACAAGGTCGTGGTGCAGCTGCATCCGCTGCGTGCCGCGGGCAAGAACGGCGGCGCACTGATCAGTGTGAAAAGAACTTCGACCGGCCAGGTGCTCCTGGACAACGGACCGCAGCAACGCCACGACGCGCAGTGAGCGGTGTGCCGCGGGCATGAATATATCCCGCTGCTCTGGGCCGCTCTGCTGCGGCGTAAGTCGCGCGCGATTCTCACCAGAACGACTGTGCGTCATTCAATTCCCTGCGATACCGCACGAACTGCGCAAAGCGCGCCGGGCCTATCAGTTCCCTGATGGCGACATCGAGTCTTCGTTTGCGCGCCCGAAGTCTTTGCCCCGTGCGACCGGCGGGATTGCGAGCATTCATCGCCCGCCCTGACAGCTCGATCTGATGCGCCACGATCAGCTCCACCAGCGCACTCTGCTCCTCTCTCGAGAGCACGAGCCTTCTGCCCAGCAGGCTCAGGATGGATCCGAGTGCAATCCGGACGGCCTCGGAATAGTGCTCAGTCGTTGCAATCGATTCGATGTCGCCGAGTGTCACGTGACACTTCCTCCTCAGGTCTGGCGTAGAACGGTGGCTGGTGACAGCGTCGTGGCCTGCAATGCTGGCAGCATGCCGCCGATGAAGCCGATGACGAGTGCCCATTTGAGGCCTGTCCAGATGAGCGCGCCCGACACATCGAAGCGGAAGGCCAGCGCGCCGGCACTGGCTCCCAGTGTCGAGGCAGTGAATTCGTCGAAGAGACCCCAGGACAGGAGCGCTCCGAGCGCCCCGCCAAGTACCGCCAGCAACATCGTCTCCAGCATCACCGCGACGAGAATCGGTAACGGGTCGTAGCCGAGCGCGCGCAACGTCCCAATTTCGCGCGCGCGTGACTGCACCGTCGTATAAGTGACGTTGAGCGCACCAAAGAGCGCGCCGACGGCCATGATCGCCGCAATCATGTTACCGACGATGTGGATCACCTTGATGCGAGAGCCGGATCCGGCGATGTAATAGTCGCGCGTGGTGCGCACGTTCACCTTGAGCTGTCGGTCAGCAGTCAGCGCGGTCTTCAATTCCTCGAACGACTGCGGCGACGCGAGTCGCACCACCACCGACTGATAGCCGCTGCGACGAAAGGCGGCCGCGAGAGTCTCTGAATCTGCGAACACTTCCGATTCGTGTGCGTCTCCGGACGCGAACGCCCCCACGATGCGCCAGGTCTGACTGTTGATCGTCAGGTCACGACCGATATCGAGCCCAGCGAAGACCTCCCGGGCGCTCACGCCGACGATGAGCTCGTGCATGCCGGGACGAAAGAGTCGCCCTGCGACGATCCTTGTGTTCGCTCTCACGCTCGCGGCCTGCGCGCCGACTCCACGCAGACCCACCCGCCCCGGTGCTCCGCTTGAGCGCTTGTTCAGGCGAACGAATCCGAGAGTCTCCGCGGACATGACGGCTTTGCCGTCGGGACCGCGCAGGATGCCTGGCTTTCCGGCAATGAGCTCAACCTGCTCACGGGTCAGAAGCGATCCTGACTCGTTGGAGCTGCCACCGAGCACGATGGCAGTCGCGTCGTCGCCGGTATCGCGGATCGTTCGCTGCAGACCCTGGCTCATCGAGAGAAGCGCAACGAGCACGGCCACGACGCCACCCACGCCGGCAACGATGACCAGCGTCGCCCCTTTTCTCTCTTGCAACGTAGACAGTCCGATGCCGAGCACTGCTGTTGCAAGACGCCCGTGGCGTGTCCCCGCGAGCCAGATGAGGAGCAGCACCGAAAGCCCGGCAAACGCGAACGTTTCCATGACTCGTCAGCGCTCCGACAGCGCGTCGGCGATGCTGAGGTTCAACGCTCGCCACGCCGGTAGTGCACCCACCACGAGGCCGGTCAAAACCATGATCAGCGCTCCGGTCAACCACGTCGGCCCCCCGAGCGTGGACACCGGAATGGGACTCCCTCTCTGCAGAATCCACGCGACTGCGCCCGTCGCGAGACTGAGTCCCACAATGCCCCCGAGACCGATCAGCAGTACCGATTCTCCGAGCACGATTCCGAGCACGCCGACATCCGGAAACCCCAGTGCCTTGAGCGTCGCGAGCTGCGCCGTGCGCTCGCGAACACTTTGAGCCACAACGTTCCCCGTGAGAATCAACAGCGTGAAGAACACTGCAGTCACGATCGCCGTCACCATGAGACCCACATCGCCGAACTGCCGGAAGTAGGACTGGTTGAGCGCCTGCTCGGTCATCGTCGTCGTTTCGTGATCGGAGTTTGCCGACAGGGCATCGATCGCTTCGGCCACGGCGTCCTGGCTGGCAGAAGTCGCGATCTGCGAAATGATCATGAACACCGTGTGCGCGCTCGCGACGCTGCCCTCGTCGAGGTAGTCCCACCTTGCGAAGAGATTGTCCTCATCCTCCTGCTGCCGGCGACTGCGTACCTTGAAGATGCCGACGATGTCGAAGCTCCACTCGTTCACACCGGTCGCCTTGAACGTGCGAATCGTGTCTCGGAGCGGGATCCTGTCGCCCACCTTCCAGTTGAAGCGCCGTGCGAGTCGCTCCCCCACAATGGCTCCGGTGCGTGTCTGCTCGAAGGCACGACGCTGCTCGTCCGGTATGGCGTAGTCGGGATACAGGTCGAAGAAGTGGCGGTCCACCGCGAATGCAGGAAAGCCATTCCCCGGATCCTGGAAGTGCCCGCCGATGAAGCTCGCCCACGTCACCTGCCGCACGCCTGGAACACTCGCAAAGCGCGGGGCCAGAGCCTGCGGCAAGCCCTGCGCCGAGAAGCGCGAGATCGTGAACATGCGAAAATTGCCCGCGCTGCTCGAGACGGGATTGAATGCAATGCGCACGCCGTCCAGCAGCCCGAACAGCAGGAAGGCCGTGACCACGGAGAAGAGCGTGAGAAGCGCGCGCCCCCTCCGCTGGAAAAACGCGGCCCACACGAGCGGGAACACTTCATCAACACAGCTTCTCCGCGGGTACGCGCTAGGCATTCATCGTTTCCGGATCCGTCTCTGTGTACGGCCGTGCCGTGGCGGCATCCACGTAGGGCCGCCGCGCATACCATCCGAACGCAAGAATCGCCACGTAACAGGCAGCGGGCACGATGAGAGACGCCTTCAGCCCCATGAGATCGGCCGCGTGGCCGGTGATCGGTGGAACGATGGCGCCGCCGACGATGGCAACACAGATGACCCCAGAGCCCTCCGCGGCGCGCCTACCCAGGCCCTCGCACGCGAGCGAGAAGATCGTCGGGAACATGATGGAGTTGAACAGGCCAATGGCGAGCAATGCGTAACCCGACACGTGACCCACCGTCTGAGCGGAGATCAACAGCAGCAGCACGACACTCCCTGCGGCGCAGGCCAGTACCTTGCCCGGGGAGAAGATCCGCAACAGCCCGGCCCCGATGAAGCGGCCGACCATCGCGCCACCCCAATAGAGGGAGACGTGCTCGCCTGCAGCCTGCTGCGAGATGCCGAGTACGGAAGCCTGGGTCAGATAGTTGACGATGATGGACCCGATCGCAACCTCCGCACCGACATAGAGGAAGATGCTGAGCGCGCCAAAGCCGAAACGCGGCCGCTTCAACAGCTGGAATGCGCGCAGCGTTTTGCCCGGCTCGGGTGGAGTTTCAACGAGGCGATTGCGCCAGAGCCACACCGCGCTCGCCACCAATACGAGTGCCGCGGCAAGTCCCAGGTACGCGTGCGACAGGATGCGCGATTCCAGCGCGCGATACGCATCGAGCGCGGGTCCCGTCAAGGTCGACAGGTCGGAGCGCTCGAGGGGACTCAATATCAACAGCGCGCCCACGTACGGAAACACGGTGGTTCCGAGCGAGTTGAATGCCTGTGCGAACGTCAGCCGACTGTGTGTCGTCGGCGCCGGACCCAGCATCGAGATCAGCGGATTCGCGACAACCTGTACGATCGTGATGCCCGACGCGAGCACGAATAGCGCAAGCAGGAAGGCGATGAACAGCCCGGACGTGGACGCCGGAACGAACAGCACGCAGCCTGCGGTCATGGTCAGCAGTCCGACCACGGCCGTGCGCATGTAACCAATCCGCCGCACGATTGCCGTGCCGGGAATCGAGATGAAGAAGTAGGCCGCGAAGAATGCCGACTGGATCAGCATCGCCTCGAGGTAGCTCAGTGTGAAAAGCTCTTTCAGTTTTGGTATCAGTACATCGTTCAGGCTCGTGATGCCACCGAACAGAAAGAACAAGGCGAAAACGAACAGGCGCAGCTGCGGTATTTCGTTCGCATTCGTTGCAGTGTCCGACCGGTTCAAGGACGCTCCTCCACTTGCACGGTGACGGGGCCAATGAGGCCTGAGGGACGCAACGGCGCATCCGCGGCGTACGGCATGCGCAGCTGATTGGCCGCCTCGGCTTCCGGTGTACCGGGCCTCACCTTCCCGTCTGCCTGCGTGAACGTGATCTTCTTCGTGGTGCCCAGCTGCACATCGCCGATCAGGCGATTGACCCAGAGATTGACTGCCTTGATTTCGATCCGGTTGCGGCCGGGTTTTGCATGAGCAGAGATGTCCACGCGGTACGGCGGCTTCCACGCCGTGCCGGCGAGCTGGCCATTCACCCAGACCTCCGCCAGGTCGTTCACCTGACCCAGGTCCAGCCAGGTCGGACGGTTGCGCGCGAGATCGCGCGCCGCGAGCGTCAGTTCCTTCGTGTAGGTGGCAATGCCGGAGAAGTAGCGTATGCCCGGATCCGCGTTGTCGCGGAAATCGGCAAGCCCGGCGAACGTGGCACTCGCCGGTGCACCTCGTTCCGCCTGGAATGCAACCGGCCATGGGCCAGTGAGCGTGTGGAGCGTGCGCCAGCGCGACGCCGGCTCGATATGAGATCGCTGCCTGGTCTCTTCGCGGAACACGACGAACACGGATCCAAAGCGATCGAGCGGAACCGTCACCTCCGTGCGCTCGTCTTCCATGCGATATGTGACTGCGCGCGATAGTCCCGTGGCCGGATCCCACAACTCGGGCTTTCGACCACTGACACGGAAGCTGGCGTTGATCGTTTCCGCGCGATCGACGCGGTTCGACAGGAAGTAGGCGTCGCCGTCGCTGAGCCGACGGTGTATGAACATGACGCTACTGTCGGCCGCAGGCTTCACGTAACTGAAGTCGGGCGCGAGTCCGATCGCCTTCAATGCTGCCTCGGTTCCGGCGGCCGCAAACACACGCCCCTGGCCGAGACGCACGGTCTCCGGGCCAGGCCAGAGCGCATCGAGCGCGGCCTTCACGCGCACCGGATCATCTGCGAGGCTTGGGGACCCTTGCGGGCGTTGCCCGATGAGCACTGCGCCTGCTTCGACCAAGGCACGCGTCTTCTCGAGCACCGCGAGTGACACGCGGTCAGTCCCCTTGGCGAAGTGGATCGCGGCGTAGCGCATGCCGGTTTCAGTGCTGAGAGCACCGTCACGCACGCTGAGTCTGTTCAGGATCACATCTGCGTTGACGTAGTCGTACCGGTAGCCGTCGGGCACGGACGGAAACTCTGTGCGGTACGAAGTGATGACCGGCCCGGCCTCGCCATAGAAAACGGCGATGTCGCTCGCGCCTCGCCCCTGCTGCAAGAGATACGACGCACGCGCGAGATAGTCGATCCAGGGTTTGGCCTGTTCGGCCCAGGTTTCATTGCGCGTGAAGAACTGGCCCACGCCGAGCGTCGTGCCGGGACCTTTGCTGACGGGCTGATGCGTGGAGGTGTGAATGACGAAGCGGTTCACGCCCGCGAGCATGATTGCGTCGGCCGTCGGCTTGAGGTCCCACGGCGCCGTGCCGAAACGCGGGCCCCCGGTCAGCGCTTCCGCCGCCGCGAGATTCTGCCCATATATATGCGCAACGGAGGCGGATTCCTGCAGATCGTTGAAGTAGACCGGCTCGATCTCTCCGGGACGCTCCACGAGCCACATCGCGCCCATGGGGATGTCAGCCGATTGCTTCATCTCCATGCCTTCGCCCATCGTGGAATAGAGAGCCTCGTGCGACTCCCCATACACGGACATGCCGATCTCGTGCAGCATGGCCGTGAGTTGCTCGTAGTGATTGACCTTCAGCAGTTGCTGAAGCGTGCGCCGCCAGTCCCACAGGAAAGCGTCGCTCCGCTCCGGGCTCTCGACGACGTAACCTGCGAGCGCGGGCAGCCATGGCGTCGGGTCATACCCGCGCAGCCGCTGGAAGTCCGAGAGGATGAGTGGCGTCCAGTTCTCGTTGCTCGCCTCCCAGCTGTCGAAGAGCATGGCGCGCAGTCCACGTTTGCCCATGAGACCGCCAGTGGCCTCGCGATAGATCGCGAGATACCGCTCCATGTAGCGCCGGACCGCAGCCGCATCGAGCTTGTCGACTTCGAGTCCCGTTCCCTCGGGGGATGCCGGTCGATTCATGGCGCCCGTCAGCGAATAACCGATGCGCAGTACGTTCCAGGTGCCGGCCGGTGGCGCCCAGTCGAGATGACCATCGGGTTTCATCCGGCTCGTCAGGTCGATCACGTCGGCCAGCTTCGGCGCGGATGTGCCATGGGTGCCCGCAGGCAATGCGTAGTAATTGCCGTTCGTGATGTATGCGGCCTTGTCCTCGAACGAATGGACGGAAGGCTCGGCGCGCAGGATCAGCTCGTTGATCGGAACTACATCGGGCGGCGGTACCAGTCCACGTCCGAAGCGCGGCTGGCGCCGCAGAGGAGGATCCGGCGGTTGCCGGATACTCACGAAGCGAAAATATTGCGCCCGGAAGTTATCGACGGAAATCGTGCGCTGAGGGAGTCCGGCCACGACGTTCGCGCCGGTGTCGCGCCAGCTGCTGCCGTCATCGCTGGCTTCGAGCTGGAAACGAAGCGGTGGGCTGCCGACGCGGCGCTCGAGTGCATCGTAGAAGCGTGCGCCGAGCGGCGTTGCGAACGACAGGCCGCGGATCGTCACGGGGCGGCCGTAGTCGAACTGAATCCAGGACAGGCTTCCGACCTCGCGCCCGGCAGGCAGATCGATTGCGCTCGCCTGAATGTCTCCGTCCGACAGTTTCGCTGCGTCAAACGTCCCGCCACTGGCGGTGATCGTCGCCTTGGGAAGCACCGCATCCTCCGGGATGCGAAACGCGATCACTTTCTGATCGACGTAGAGCTCGGGTGGATTCTGATCGGGGGCTCGGCCGCCAAGTGCCCAACCGGCCGTGCTCGTCTGGAAGATGCCCGAGGTGCTCGGTGGCTGCGTGAGCACGCCGGAGAAGCGTCGTCCGCCGCGCACGCGCGTCACCGTCCACACCATCTTCTTCATCGCGTCGGGCGCGGTGACCCACGGCCCGCCGGTCTCGCTCCAGCCTGGTGAAGCATTGATGGTGAGCTCGAGGTCCAACTTGTCTGCATAGGCTGCGGCGTTACCGAACACCTGTTTCCAGGCGTCGCTCAGGTACGGCACGCGCTCCTCGACCACCTGCGGCGTCGCGCGTCCGGCATCGAAGTTCTGCAGCCCGGCAATGCCGACCCGCTTCATCCACTCCATGTCCTTCTGCACACCGTCCCAGGACACATTGCCATTCATCCAGTGCCACCAGACACGCGGGCGGGCTGAGGCGGGTGGCGCTGCGAACTCGGTGAGGAGCGGATCGCTCGACTGCGCGCGCACGTCGAGGGCCATGAACGCTGCAAGAAGCAGCAGGGCCATTCCGATGGCCCGTACAAACGTCAAGAGCTCACGTCCAGTCCGTCTTCTCATCCTGCAACTCCTGAGTCTCAACGCGACAGCGCGATGCGATACGTCTCAATTGTTTTGCCGTCAGGTGCGGTGACGACGATCGGCACGAGCTTCGCTGCGCCTGTGAATGAAACCTTCGTGGCTGCGCCTGCCTTCACGGTTTTGCCGTCGATGGTCAGCGAATGCGCTCGTGAGGAGGTGGGCCGCGCGGCGATCGTGATGGACCTGTGACCGTTCACGGTTGCGCGGTATTCGTGCTCGCTCGATGCGAAGCGAGTCGAGAGCGTCGCGCCCTGCATTTCCATGAAGGAGAGGCTTGCGATCCGCTCAGGCGGCGCGGGCAGGAACGTCTCCGGATTCACATTGACCGCAAACCAGTTGCCGTCCGTGAAGCGATCGCCTACCACGATCTGCTGCAAACCTGGAGGCCGGTACGATGGGACGAGCGCGGCCTTGCCCTCGTCCATCGCGCGCTGCAGGGCCAGCTCGAGGTTGTCCAGGTAGGCGGTGCCGACGAGAGGCCGGTCGTTGTGACCGGTCATGATGAGCTTGACGCGCTCGCCCAGCATTGCGCGCGCCGTGCGCACGGCTGCGAGGTACTGATCGAGCGGTTGCGTCGCGCGCTGCATCCACATCACGTCGGGCGGCAGCGGTGAGTTGTTGCCCACCGAGTCGCCCGTGAACAGGCTCCCGCTCAGCGGATCGAGGATGAGGATCGAACCGGGCGTGTGACCGGGAAGCGTGATGATCTCGAGCGACCTGTCGCCGAGATCCACTCGCGTGCCATCCAGGGCGGCAATCAGGTGCTCCGCGATCTGCTGCGCGCTGACGCCACGTCGAGCGAGAAACTCCGCCACGGCCTGACGATCCCCGGCACCCACATACTGCATCGAGTCGGCGATGAACTGATCCGCCTGGCCGATGTGATCGCCGTGGCTGTGTGTCCAGATGTTGATGATCGGCAGCCCGGCCGTGAACTGGGAAAGGTACTCGCGCAGCGCTCCGCGCCCCATACCGCTGTCGATCAACGCGCACGCACGTGTGCCGCAGACCAGGAACATCTTGTCGTTGTCCGAGTCGCGGATCATGCGCACACCAGGCACGACCTCCTGAGCGAGGTAAGCCGTGCGATCGCGACGTTCGATGGTGTAGGCAAAGGTCGCCGGGTCGCTCGGCGTCATGCCCGCCTTGTAGGTTCTGGCGCGCAGCGTGTAGCCCGTCTTCAGTCCCTTGTTGCCGTCATAGAGGCCCGCGATGAAGAGCACACCGTGCGAGTCGAACACAGGACTCGACTCGTTCGGCTCGCTTCCATCCCACGTGTAGTGGATCTCACCGCCCGGCACGCCGATCAGCGAGAGCGAAGTCGTATTGAAATAGGTACCCGGTGACGGAAATATGGTCGGCGCGGGCAGTCTGGCCGGCGGAGCCGAAGCTTCCTGGCCGCGAACGCATACGAGCGCGCTCGCCATGAAGAATGCCAGTGAGCACGAATGCGCCCAGCGCGCTGTGTGTCGGAATGCCTTCACGGCGCGGCTGCTTTCGTCTTCTCTTCGCCGTCCAGCGCCTCAGGTGGCTTGCGAAACGACGGCTTGTTCCTTCGCATCCGGTGCGTTCAGAACTTCGCAGCGATCGTCGAAGATCATGGTGGGCGCGGTTTCAGGCTTGAAGGCGGGCCAGCTCGGCAAACCGTTGCCGTTCGGATTGCCCGTGCGGGCAAATCGCACCCATGCATCGCTCATTTTGTGAGCGAGCTCGATCGCCGCTGGACCGCCGCCGGTCATGCTCTCGCAGCGCTCGGCGTTGTTGAACACGAAAGGAAGCTCGGCGCAATGGAATGCACGCGGGCGGCCATCGAGCACGGGCGTCTGCCAGGTAAACCAGTAAAGATATGCTGGCGCGGCCTGCTGGGCGGCCTTGCGCGTGCACTGATCGATGGCGGACCCCCGAATCGGCGCGCAGGTGATGCGCGACCAGATGTCGAAAGGTTTCGCGTTCGGTGTACGTGAGCGGAACGTTGCCACGACCTGCGAAGTGCGCTCCCCGTGAAGCCCCTTCACTCGCTCGAGCAATTGCTCTTCGGTCATCCCTTCGCCGTCTGGATTGTTGATGTTGTGCGTGAACTCGTTGAGGTTCGTGCCGACGATCATCGGTACATTGGCGGACAGCGCAGGCGCGCCGGGATCGAAGGGATGCGTCGGGAGCACCTTGCCATCGAGCACCGGGCCCCAGCCGAGCGCATCCGCCATGCGTCGGAAATCGGGCAGGCCGCGCGGCTCGCGCGGCTGTCGGCCGAGCACCTTCGCGCCCGCGGCAACGAGTTGCTGGGCTGGCACGTACTGCAGCTCGGTGAGCCGCGTTCGATCGAGATCGAGCTCGCGCAGAACTTCTGTCGCGAGCCGGGCCGACGCCTCGGGCGAACGGGCCCGCAGCATCGAGCCACTCTGCACGATCGCTCGATGAAACAGCCCTTTCGCCGCGGGCATCGCCATGAGCGTCGCAACTTTCCCGCCGCCACCGGACTGCCCGAAGATGGTGACTCGCCCCGGATCACCGCCAAAAGCGGCGACGTTGTCGCGTACCCACTCGAGCGCTGCGACGATGTCCAGCATGCCGACGTTGGCGGAGGTCGCGAACGGCTCGCCGCCGAGCGTCGACAGATCAAGGTACCCAAGCGCCCCGAGGCGGTGGTTGAGCGAAACGACCACGACGTCCCCGCGCCGCGCGAGGCTTTCGCCATCGTAGGAGCGCAGCTCCTGGCCCGAGCCGGCGACGAAGCCACCGCCATGCAGCCACACCATGACCGGGCGCTTCGCGTTCGCTTCCGACCCCGGTGTCCACACGTTCACACACAGGCAGTCCTCGCCCGGTATTCCATCGTCCCAGAGGAACATGAATGCTTCTTCGTCATTCCTCCACCCGGCGCGTGGAGGCTGTGGGCTCACTCGCCCGTGGTGCATCGAGCTGCGCACACCTGTCCAGGGTTTGACCTTGACCGGTGGCATGAACCTGCCAGCGCCCGAGGTCGGTTGCGCATACGGAATGCCCTTGAAGACCTGAATGCCATTGCGTGTGTAGCCACGCACACCGCCCGAAGCAGTGGCAACGACCGCCTGGTTCAGCGAGGCAACGAGTGTGCTGCGTCCGGGCTGGGCGCTGCCTTGCGCAGCTGCGCGCACCGGACTCGAAGAGATCGCTGCCCCCACACCGACGAGTGCGGCCGCACCGCTGAGCGTCGCACGACGTGAGATCCGTGGACCGTTGAGCTGATTCCCCGTTGGAGCAGCCTTTCTGGGGTCGCGATCTTGCATGTCCTCACACTCCCGTCGGGCGGCTGCTCGTCAATGAAGTAGCGTCCAGCCGAAAAGACCTTCGATGAAACTCTGTCCGATTTGCAATTGCTCGCAGCTCGCCGTCGCACCGCCCATCGATGCCGTTATGCGAAAAGACCTGCGGCACCGTTGGGGGACAGGTGCCGCAGGAACTCGTCTCGCGTAGTCTGCAGGCCATCCCGCCGTGCAAATACGCATACCGACAACAATGGGTGGCGTACGGCGAGCCGCGATGCAGGCAGACCAGCCGCGGCTGCCGGCCGGTGGACGGCCCGCGCGGTAAGTGCATGAGTGGAATTTCATATCACCTCTGCACCACCGCGTGGCCTGCCGTGACTCCCAGCGTTCACCATCGCTTGACGATCGTCCCACCGATCAGGCGACCGATCTGGTTCGCATGCGCGGCGTTATAGCCGTTGGCGGCGAGCGCGAACGGCGGATCCTCGTCCAGCACGTTTTGCGCCTGAATGGTGAAGTCGGTGTTGTTCAGGAACCCTGCCACGTCGCCGGTGCGATACGTGAGGCGGACATCCCCTGACGTGTACGCCTTGAGCCGGTAGATGCCGGTATCGGCCCCCGTGATATTGAACTCACTCACATGGTTCACGTTTATGCCGGCGTTCCATCCACCGCGGGACCACTCGACTGCGAGGCGGGCTTGCAGCGGATCGTTCTGCCCGAGATTGGCCTCCGGCACGTTCGGTCCCGGAATGTTGTGCCGGGTATTCGGCTTGACGCCCGAAAGCGAGGCGTTGAAGGACCCCATCTCCATTTCCCACGCGTAATCCATGTGGAAGTCGAAGCCATCGAGCGTCGTCTCACCGAGGTTCTTACGCCGCAGGTCGAGGATGTATCCGCCAGCGATCAGATTCGCACGATACACCGGCGTGAACGCGGCATTCGCTGCATCGACACGGAACTCCGCGAGCAACCCATCGAGCACTGCATCCGTCAGCGGCTGCCCGCCCGGTCCGTACCAGAACGAGGCGAACGCGGGATTCGTGAACAGCGGCACCTGCGTCGGGAATGCCAGCGCGATCTGCTTCTTGATGTTCGAATGCCAGTAGGTCACTCCGGCACTGAAGCCCCAACTCGGAGGAGCAACCTCGAAGCCGAACGTGTACGTCTTCGCCTCCTGCGGCTGCAGCGTCGGCGTACCGCCCGCAATGAAGATCTCAGGCACATTCGTGGGCCGGCCGGCAGGGGCGAAATTGGCAGTCGGCTGTGTCTGCAGGCGCGTGTCGACGGAGCGCATGTCGGCAAGGCTCGGCGCCTGGAACGATGTGGACCACGTGCCGTGGAGGGTCAGGGCGTCCACGGGCACATAGTCGATGCCCAACTTCGGATTGGTGGTCGTTCCGAAATCGCTGTAGTCGTCATGCCGTCCAGCGAGCGACAGTGAGAGTCGCTGCATGCCCGTGAAGGCGTTGTCCGCGCCTACGATCGGGACGGCCAGCTCGACGAACTCAGCGATGTCGCGGCGATCTGCCGCCACTGGTCCGCGCGGGATGTCCACGATCTGCGAATTCTGCAGCAGATAGGGAACACCATCGATGCTTTCGCGCCGCCACTGCGCACCCAGCGCAAGTCTCACGTCGCCCCCTGGCAGGGAGAACAGCGGACCGTCGAAGGTGAGCTGGCCTTCGTAGAGCTTCTGTTCGGCCCTGTATGCCACGCCGCCGCCGCCGATGAGCGCGATCGTCGCAGCCGAGGTCTGTCCGGTGAACGGATCGAACGCGGCCGCAGCTGTCGTGGCGGCCGCCGCAGCCTGGAGCGCCACTCCATCTACCGCTGGCGTGCGGGCAAAGTTCAAACCCTTGCCGTAGTTGCCGCTCACATTGGCATTCCAGCTCTCGCCGACTTTGAAGTTCAGCCCGAGGTTGACGCCGAGTGAGCTCAGCTCGTTTTCGCTGCGCCGGGTGTTGCCGAATTCGTTGGTGAACCAGTAGCGGACCGTCTCGCTGGTCGCCGTCGATCCGGGCGGTGCGCGGAAGAACGGATTGGCATTGGTGAGGGTGAAGGCCGAGTTGCTGCTCGGGATGTTGTTCGTGACGTTGCGCTCGGAATAGAACGCGTCACCCGACAGCTCGATGGTATCGCTGAGCGCCTGATGTCCGGCGAGGAAATAGGTGCGGCGGTTCTCGTACGGCAGAAGGTCGGCCACACTGTTCGGGTCGCAGGTATTGCTGCCGGGAGCGTAGTTCGGCCCGGCATACGAAACGGCGCTCGTGCCGCTCCCGATCACGACGTTGGGTGGATTACAGTTAGTGATGAAACGGCTGCGGCCACCCGGGCGGTCCGTGACATCATTGTCGTAGTACGAGCGCGAGCCGAACGAGAAGTTGTCGTGGGATGTGTATTCGAAGCTGGCCAGAATGTTGCCGCCCTCCCACGACTTGCCGATGAGCTGACTGAGATCGTATTCGTCGTACTGCGAGCCGTTGCCGTACGAGAGACGCGTCTCTGCGCCTTCGTACTCTCTGCGCAGAATGAAATTCACGACACCGCCGACCGCGTCGGCACCGTAGGTCGCCGAGGCGCCGTCGGGCAGCACTTCGACGCGCTGGATGGCCGAGATCGGGATCGCGGACGGGTCGGGTGTCGTCTGCAGGACGCCGGCGCCCACCATGCGATGCCCGTTCAACAAGACGAGCGTGCCGGCCGTGGGACGAATCCCGAAGCGCGGCACGGGATTGGCGAAATCTGGAGTGCCGATCGGCAGCGCGTTGAATGACGACAGCTGCGGCAGGTTCGTCATCAGGTTGGTCGTCGTCTGCGCACCCGACTGAATGATGTCCTCGCGATCGAGCGTCACGAGCTCCGAGCCCGTCGGCTTCGCGCCGCGGATCAGCGTGCCGGTGACGATGACTTCCTCGAGCTGCTGATCCGAACCGGATGACGCGCCGCCGCTCGCCGGCTCAGCGGTCTGGGCCACCGCGCCTTGTGTCAGCACGACACCCGAGGCGAGTGCCGCAAACTGCAAGCGATAGGACGGTGCGGCCGGACGCGGACCGCGCTTTGATCTCCTGGATCTCTTCATGTCGCTCCCCCTGCTTGTGGTCTGAGTGAAACGACCGGTTGAGCGAAACTGAGCGGCCCGGTCAGGGCGCTGCCGCTCCTGCCGATCGCCAGTGTGAAACCTCAGGGTGGCAGCGTGGACGACGCAGCCAAGTGCAGAGCGACGCAGCGTTGATGCTGCGTGGACCGTTCGCGATCTGCCTTTCGATCGACGAAGTCATCGTTGCCCCCTCGATTGCTCGCGCGCGTGCGCACCGCAACCTGCGATCGATGTTTGCACACGCGTAAATCCGCTTCAACCAATTTCACTCACTAACAATCAAAAAATGCGCGTTTCGCTGGTTGATTTTGACGTTTTTTAATCACACCAGTGACCGCGGACGAATTTTGTATAGCCCGTCACAACAAAGGTAATGTGGTATACAAAAAAGTCTGTCCCCGACAGCAGGGACAACGGCGGCGGCAGGCGTTACGACAGGAGAGCTGGGGGTTGTCGATCGCAGGCTAAGGCAGGCGCGTCGCGCCCTGGCCTAGCGCGCGATCAGCTTCAGGAGCAGTCGTCGCAAAGTATCGCGTTCGCTGCTGGTGAGCGGGGCTGCGAACATGTCCTCGTGCGTCGGTATGATTCGGCGCGCGGCCGCGAGCAGCCGCAGCCCCTTCTCCGTCACGTAGAGCTCGTAGCGACGACCGTCATGCTTCGAGCTCACGCGGCGAACGAATCCCTGACGAATGCATTGCGCGACCTGAAGTCCCGCGGTCGCGCGTTCCGTGCCAAGCAGCGCCGCGAGCTCGATCTGGCTGAGTCCAGGGTGCTTCGAGAGGATCGAGGGCGTCCCGATCAGATGCGGCATGATCCTGCCAAAGCGCTTGTCTCGCAGAAGGCTCTTCATCAGCAGGATGTGCACCGTGTGCAGATAGAGTCCAAGCACAGGCCCCTTGGACCCTAGTACTGACTCGATCGTGGTAACGCCCTGGGAGTGAAGACGGCCGGCCGCGCCGGGCTGCTTGCGTACAGAATTCGATGCAATGTTCTGAACTTTGGGACGTGAGCTCGCCAAGCGGGCCCCTCCAGCGTTTGTCTGCGGGGGCCAACGATATCAAGTTCTTGCAGGGGCCGTCGGTGTGCCGCCGTCGACGGCCAAAGCGTGCTCCGGCGGAGCTACTGGCAGGCGAAACTCTCCGCCTGGTCGATGTTCCCCGTCCCTTTGTAGCGTGCCATCTGGGGATATGGGCAGAGGGGGCGCGTACGACCGGGCCAGGGTGCTGCCGGTCCCGCGCTCGCGAGGATCCGTTCCGGCGCCTGGCCGCGTTCGACCCAGCTCACCAGGGCACCGAAGGCGTCATACCGGTCGGTCGCCGGGCCACCCCCGCAATGGGTCATCCCCGGAACCGGGAAGACGCGCACAAAGGTCGCCGCCTCCCCGCTCGTGCGGCGCTCGACTTCGCGATACCAGGCCAGGGTGTCGTTGATCGAGAAGACCGGATCGGACACACCGTGCGGCACGATGAGCTTGCCGCTCCGGGACCTGAATGCGGACAGATCCGGGGACCGGGCCGAGATGTCCTCCCAGGCCGAGCGCGGGAACCGCGCGCTGGTCGCGTAGATCCTCGGCGCGTCCCGCCTGAAATCGAAACGGCGCACGTAGTCGAACTGCGCCGCTGGATCATCTGGCAATCGCGTCGGCGGCGTTGTGAAGACCGCGGCGAGCGAGGATCCACCCAAGGTCACGTTGAGTGCGGGGAAGGAGCCATCCGTGGCGCCGAGTTTCCAGAACCGCCAGCCGGGGCTGGCGATCCCGGCATCCCACGGCCAGTCACTGTAGAGCGCGCGAGCCTTGCCATCGACCGCGCCTGAATAGACGCGCTCGAGCGCCTTGATCTGCCCCGACGCGAGACATTGTGATGTCTTGGTCTCTCGACACTGAACGTGCTCGAGAGCGGCATGGACCTTCTTGCCCGAGCAGTGCTCGAACGCACCGACAATGCCGTCCGCGAGCCCATCATCGGCGTCGCATGCGGCGAGCACACCCTGTGCCGCGAGGGTGAGGTCCTGATCGGAGAATGCGCGCGCGAGCGATGCAGGCGACGGATCCTCGGTGGCTGCCAGGAGCGCCTGAACGTCCCACGCCTGAGCTACGGCGGCGCGCGGGAGCGAGAATCCCGGCGCGGACGCGAGCACGCCGTCGAACTCGCGGGGATAGCGCTGGACCGCGGCCATCCCGTCCGCACCACCTTTGGAACAGCCGGCAAAGTAAGAAAACCGCGGGTCCGCTCGGTAGTACGCAGAGACGAGCGCTTTTGCCGCCTGTGACACAGGCTGCAGCGATGCGTGCCCGTAGTCCGCGCGCGCCTGCGGGTCGAAGCCGAAGGCGGTCACCCCGCCATGCATGACATCACGATTGGTCGCGTTGTCGTGGCCCGAATCCTGACTGACGACCGCGAAGCCCTGCATCAGCGCGGGCGGTGAGTCCTCGCCGAGAATCCCGACGGCATTGCCGATCTCACCGTTGGTTCCACCGCCGCCCTGGAAGAAGAATCGCTGGTTCCAGCTTACCGGCAGCCGCAGATGAAAATGAACTGCGTACGACTGCCCATCAGCGCCCACGCGTTCGCGCATCACACCGAGCACTTCACAGTGCGGTGGCAGGGAGATCTCGGTGCTCTGACCGGACCCTGCTCGAACACTCAGCGGCTCGGGGGTTTCATGAAAGCGCGCGGCGGTCAGGTGCGTCGAGGGATCCGGCCAGCGCCCACGCATTTGCTCGCCAAGGCCTTCACAGGCTGCGCGCGACGCGCTGGAAACATCCGGCGAGGAATCTGCTGCAAGACATGGGTTGCCGAGCGCCAGCAGTCCCGCCACGCCAGTGAGCGCCCGCCAAGCTGCGACTCGCAAAAGATTCATCGCGACACTGTAAATTGCTTTACAGAGAACGTAAACCGAATGCGGCCGCGATGCCGCAGCCTCCGGTCCTCAGGGTCGAGTGACTTGCGCGAGGGTGACCGGTCCGAGCAGTCCCGACGGCAGGAGCGGCGAATCGGCTTTGAACGGGTCGAACGTCGCGTGCGCGATGCGCTCAGCCCCGGGTTGCTTGTCGCCAATCATCCTGTTCGGCCACACGTTCGTGACCTTCACTTCGAGCCGATTCTGGCCGGCACGCAAGGCATCCGTGATGTCGATGAGGAACGGCGTCTTCCACAGGATGCCGAGCGACTTTCCGTTGACGCTCACCTCGGCGAGATTCTTGACGGAGCCCAGATCGAGGCGCACGCGCGAGCCCTTCGTGAGCCAGCTCCTGCCGGCGGTGAACGTTGTGACGTACGTGGCCGTGCCTGAGAAGTACTTGATCCCCGCCTCAGCATTGGTCGCCCAAGAGGAGAGCGAATCAAAGCGTGCGCGGGGCGGTGCGCCGCGACCTTCCGCAAAACTCACGTCCCACGGACCCTGTACTGTGGCAACGACCTTCGAGACGGGCGCGGGAATTTCCCGCCGCGACTCAGACGTCGCCGTGCGGAACACCACGAACACGGAACCCGAAGGTTCGAGCTGCAACGGCACGATCGTGCGGCCGCCCTCCATGCGGTAGGAAGCGGGAGTCATTTCACCCGTATCTGCATGCCAGAACTCGGGAGCTTTCCCTGACACGCGGAAGCTTGCCTCGACGGCATCCGCCTCGGCACGGCCATTGGCGATGAAATAGAGATCAGCACTCGGAAGAGCGCGATGCACGCAACGCAACTCCTCCCCCGCGCTCGCCCCTTTCAGGAGACAATCCGGAACTACGGACAATGTCTGCAGCGCCTGCGCCAGCGAGCCGCCGGCAAGCACCCTGCCCTGGCCAACGCTCGACGTTGAGGACCACAGCCGGTCCGCCATCGATTTGAACTCCGCCTCATCGTCCGCGAGACTCGGCGTGGTCGTGGGCCGCGCACCCACCACCGTCGCTCCTCGCTCCACGAGATCGCGGAGCTTGCGCAGCGTGGGCAGCGACATCCGTTGCGTGCTCGGGTCCAGGGCCAGCAGCCGATACTCCATCCCACTGCGCGTGACGAGCTTGCCCTCTTTCACGTCGAGCACGTTGATGAGCGCATCGGCATTCACGTAGTCGAAGTTGTAGCCCGCCGGGATCGACGGCGGAGCACGGCCGAAAAGGTTCGTGACGTTGTTGTCCTCGCCGTACAGGTAAGCGATGTCGGCCACGAAGCGGCCCTGTTGCAGCAGATACGAGCTGCGGGACAGGTAGGAAATCCAGGGCGCGGCCTGCCCTGCCCAGGTTTCATGGCGGGTGAACCACTGGCCGAAAGGCCCGAGCGTTGCGCCCGGGCCCGGCCGTTCGTCGGGCTGATGGACCGAAGTGTGAATGACGAAGCGATTGAGCCCCATCGCCAGCTCGCGATCCGCGTACGGCTTCAGGGTCTCCGGCGTGAATGCATAGGTGTTGCCGAAAGCCGTGAGGGATTCGGCGGCCACGAGATTCTGGCCGTAGATGTGCGCGACAGAGGCCGACTCACGAATGTCTGCGTCGAAGGTTTCGCGTGACTGGCCGAGTGTCGAGGACCAGAGCGCGCCCATCGGCACATCGGCGCTCTTCTTCACCTGCATGCCATCGCCGAGGAAGGCGCGGCCGCCTTCATGCGACTCGCCGTACCGTCCCATGTCCCGCGCTCGGAGCAGGGTCGACAGCTGCCCGTAGTGAGCATCGGCGATCAGGTCTGCGAGCGTCTGACGGAAGTCCCAGAGGAAGCGGTCACTCGCCGCGGCGCTGACGAGAACGCGCCCGGCCAGTACGGGCAGCCAGGGGCGCGGATCGTAGCCGCGACGCGTGCTGAACTGCGCGAGCACATCGTCAGTCCAGTTGGCGATGCCGGCCTCGTAGCTGTCCGTCAGCATGTACTGCAGGCCCTGCTTGCCGATCAGCTGCGGGCCCAGCGTCTTCGCATACTCCGCCATGTAGGCCTCGAAGTAGGCCTGCACGTGGCGCGCATTCAGCTTGTCGACTTCCAGGCCTGTTCCCTCGCGCGAAGCCGGGTGATTCGTGCGACCGGTGAGCGAGTAGCCAAAGCGCAGCACGACCCACTGGCCCCTGGGGGGTGTCCAGTCGAGCGTGCCATCCGGTCGCAATTTCCCCGTCAGGTCGACGACGGAGTCTTTCGCGATCGCCTCCTGAGCGCCGACGGCCGGTGTGTCTTCGGCTGCGACGATGGCGCGATTGCTGAAGCCTGCCTTGTCTTCAAACCGATTCACGCGCGGAGCCGCATGCAGCACGAGCTCGAAAACGCGGTGCGCGGTTGGCGGCGGCGGACTCGGCAAACCCAGTAATGCCTCGAGCCCTTCAGGCCTGCCACTCGGACGTTCGAGGACCAGCCGATAGACCCGCGCAGTGGTAGGTGCAAAGGCCAGCGTCTGTTGAACCGCGCCGTTACGCGGCACATCCACCACGCGCCGAAAGGTCTGCCCATCGTCGCTCGCTTCGAGCCAGACAGCCGCGCCCGTGGTGAAATCTGAAGGTGCCAGCCCCGAAGGTCGGGCGACGGAGACCGTGAGCGACTGGATACGGTGCGGCCGCGGATAGGCGAACTGCAGCCACGCAGTCTGACCATCGCCGTAGGGTACCGAAACCGCTTGTGCGAGATCCCCATCGGAAAGTCGGTCGGGTTCGACCGTCCCGGCGCTGCTCGTAACCTCGGGTTTCGCCGCTGCAACCGCGGCTTCCGTCGCCGACGTCTGGACTGCGACGACGGCGACATCCGCGTAGTACTCGGGCGGCGCCTCATCGGCGGCAAAAGGGACCGATGAAAAAGATACGTTCTGGAACGGTCCGGTCGTTCGCGGCGGTGTCGCCAGGCGTGCGGTGAAGCGCCGTCCGCCCTGCACGCGCGTCTCGCTCCACACCAGCTTCTTCATCCCCTGCTCTGGCTTCACCCAGGGTCCGCCGCTCTCGCTCCATCCCGGCGAGGCCGCGATGGTGAACTCCATGCCGAGCTTCTGTGCTTCGGTGACAGCCAGCCGGAACATCTCGCGCCAGCGCGGAGTGAGATAGGCGACACGTTCATCCACCAGGCGCGTGGTGTCGCGGCCGGCGCCAGCGAGAGCGGCGTCGAAGTTCTGCACGCCGCCCACCCCGACACCATTCAGCCAGCGCAGGTCGGCGCGAATGCCTGCTTCGCTGACATTGCCGTCCATCCAGTGCCACCAAACGCGCGGTTTGGCGGAGGCCGGCGGATTGCGAAAGCCGGCGCTGAGGGGATCGTCGCTCTGGGCGAGGACACTGGCACAACTCAGTACGCAGAGACTCGAAGCAGTGGCCAGCAGCAGCTGACGCGAATTGAATTTCTTCGGCGCGCCGTGCGCATCGAGTGCTCTTCGCATTCCGCCCCCTCAAATCATCAAAAACGCTCAACGCGAACGAGATTGCGATGGCGGATCGATCAAAGTCAAGCACTGACCAATAGTATTAGTTCTATATCGATCACTTTCGATCAGACAGTTCTGGGACCATGCGCAGGGCGTGCTATCGGTCGCGTGCGATCGTGACCTTCACACCGGCCTTCTCGAGCATCTTGACGTGCTTGTCTGCGACACCTGCGTCCGTGACGACGACGTCGATCTCGTCCAGGCGACACACGACATGCCCGGAATGACCTGCGAACTTCGAGCTGTCGACGAGGACCACGATCTCATCAGCCCGGGCGATCAGCCGTTGTTCCGCGGTCACGAGGATGATATCCGCCTGCATCAGGCCGGCCGGGCCGAGCGCCGCGGCGCCCATGAAGAGTCGTGGGGCATGAAAGCGTGGCATCCCATCATCGCCGGAGGCGGTGAGGATGATGTTCTGCTCAGGGAACACCTGCCCGCTCGGCACCAGCACCCGCGTGCCCTTCTGTAGCAGGAGCGCATTCACGATGTGAAGTGAGTTGGTGAGCACCTGGAGGTTCAGACCCGCAAGATGCGCACACATCTGCAATGTCGTGGAACCGCCGTCGATCATGACGGCCTCGCCCGCCGCACAGAGCTTCGCGGCCTCGCGGCCTACCTGCTCCTTCTGCCGGCGATTGCGGTGGATGTTTTCGTGGAAGGGCACGCCCTGCAGGGCTGCCTGCGTCGCGCCCTTGGACCCCGCGGTGGGCTTCGCGGGTGTGACCAGCCGCGCACCCCCATGGACCCGGGAGATCAGCCCGTTCTTGGTGAGTCGCGTGAGGTCGCGCCGGATGGTAGCGGGCGAGGCCTTCATGCGCACTTCCAGGTCCTGGAACGACACGAATCCTCGCTGCTCGAGGGTTTCGAGAATCAGTCTCTCGCGTTCGGCTGAATGCATCCGTCCACTCGTGCACCGTAATGGCGCTTACTGTGAACGGTATCGGTATGCAAGACAATCAAATTCGCTCACCACGTCCGCGCATGGGCGGGACCGGGGGACGGACGCTTCATAATCGCCCCGGCCCGATGTGGCGCGATCAAGCCACCCGGCCCCGGCCGCCTCCGTTCTGACAGTTCCTAGGGTTTGATGCTCGCCCGGGCACCAAGCGCAATATTCGTGGTGGCAACGATGTCCTCCGACGACCGCGCGAGATCCACGCGATACCGGCCGGCGTCGGCACGCCACTCCCCCGCCTTGACGTCGTAGTAAGCAAACGAACGCGCATCCAGCGGCAGCGTGATCGTGCGGGTCTCGCCGGGCTTGAGCTCGATGCGCGCGAAGCCCTTGAGCTCGCGCACCGGGCGATCCGCTCTCGCGCGTGCCGGGCCGACATAGATCTGCGGTATGTCGGCAGCGGCGCGGGCTCCCGTATTCGTGACATCGAACGACACCGTGTAGAGCGGACTGTTCGCTCCGGCCGCCGCTGCGGCGGGACTCACCGTAAGCTTCCCGTACGCGAACGTCGAATAGCTCAGCCCGAATCCGAAAGGAAAGAGCGCCTTGCGTCCGGCCTTCTGATAGCCGCGGTAGCCGACGAAAATGCCTTCGTGATAAGCGATGCGCTCACCCGGGGCCTCATCGCTGTAGTAATAGTTCGCGAACGTGGGGTTGTCCTCCGGATTTCGCTCCCACGAGATGGGCAGACGCCCTGACGGGCTCACCTCGCCGACGAGCAGATCGGCCAGCGCCGCGCCGCCTTCCTGTCCCGGGTACCACACCGACAGGAGCCCGGCTACGTTCTCGACCCACGGACGAACATCGACGGCACCGCCGGCCGTCACGACCACGACGGTGTTCGGATTGACCGCGGCGATCTCGCGGACCAGTTCGTCCTGTCCCGGCGGGAGCGCAAAGTCACGATCTGCTCCTTCGCCCTCGCTCTGCTGGTCGAAGCCGACCGCCAGAACGACGACATCGGCCTTGGCTGCGATCTCCTTCGCGACCGGCTGCACGAAAGTGCCATCGCGGACGATATTCACGCGCCAGGACGCGCGCCCGAAATCGCGCGCGCCTGTCTGCTCGAAAACAACCTTGTGAGGTGCCGCGGTGAGCGTCAGCTTCCGCTGCTGCAGCCGCGCCTTGTTGATCCGCGTGCTGTCGATGACGAGCGCGTCGTCGACGAAGAGACGGTAGTGGCCACCGGCCTGGATCGACAGCGTATGCACCCCTGCAGTGGGAGGGGAATAAAACCCCGTCCACCGCTCGAACGTCTGCGCCGGTCGCGCGTTGATCAGGTTGCCGATGAGCGAGCCGGCGGCATCGCGCGGCAGCCAGTCGAACACCGACAGCGTCTCGTTGAGACCTCCCGTGGCGGTCGCGAACTGCGACTCGACGCGGCGTGCCTGCGGCTCACCCGACATCTTCGCGTCGCCGAACACTTCCACCGCAACGCCGGGCTTGCCTCCGGAGGCGTCGGTGGAGAAGCGCGTCAGCATGTTCATGATCGCCGCCGGCGCGACGCCCGGAGCGTAGGTCACACTTATGTCGGAACCGAGCTTCTGGCTCAGACCCGCAAGCAGACTGATCTCATCGAAAGGAGGAACGTGCCCGCTGCCACCTGCTGTGGAGGGGGATGGATACGCCGTCGGGCCGATCACTGCTACGGTCCTCACGCGCGCCCGGTCGATCGGCAGCACGCCGTTCTGGTTCTTCAAGAGCACCGCGCCTTCGAGCGCGCCTCGATACGCCGCGCGACCGCCCGCGGGATTCAGTCGCGGAACCGACAGGTCCGCCGGCGGCGTCGCGGCCCACTTGAAGCGATCCGCAAGGCGCAGCTGACGACGCACGCTCTCGGTGATGCTCGCTGCAGTCAGTGCACCCGAACGAACGGCGGGCACGAGTGTCTCCCGGTTCATGAAGCGCCCGTTGGGCATCTCCAGATCCTGACTCGCTTTTGCTGCCCCGAGACCATCGTAGGTGCCGCCCCAATCGGACATCAGGACGCCGTCAAAACCCCACTGCTCCCTGAGCACTTTGCGTGTGAGGTATGCGTTGGCGCTCGCGTGCTCGCCGTTGATCAGGTTGTAGGAGCTCATGACGGCGCCGACCTGCGCCTCTTTCACCGCCGCTTCGAAAATCGGAAAGTAGATCTCACGCAGCGCGCGCTCATCAATGCGCGAGTCCGATGTGTGGCGTGCGAACTCGGAGTTGTTGCCGGCGAAGTGCTTGACCGTCGCACTGACGCCCTCTTCCTGCACGCCGCGAATGTAACCAACGGCGATGCGCGCTCCGAGCCACGGGTCTTCGCCAAAGTATTCAAAGTTGCGACCGTTCATCGGCGAGCGGTAGATGTTCACGCCCGGGCCGAGCAGGTAGCGCGAGCCGCGTGCACGCGCATCGCGACCGAGCTGGCGACCCACCTCCTGTGCGAGCTCCGGATCCCACGTGGCCGCAAGGCCGATTCCCGCCGCATAAGCAGTTGAGGGACCGGGCGAACGGATGCCACTGGGCCCGTCGCTCATGCTGAAGGCGGGAATGCCGAGGCGCGGGATCTCGCGCGTCGCAAAGCCGGTGCCACCCAGCATGTCGATCGATTCTTCCAGGGTCAGCTGATCCGCGAGCGGCTCGAGCCGTACCACCGTACCCCCACTCCCCGACTGAGCCAGTGCTGCGGTCGACAGAACTGCCGCGCATGCGAATACACGACGCATTGCTTGCATGGGATTGCGGATCATCGATCGACTCCGGTCGTGAGGTTGGCGCTTCACGCGATGTCCGCCCAGGCCAGGCGCTCAGCCGGATACGGATCATAGGCAACGTGGCAGCGGGGTCCGATCATCATCGTCGCGCGCGTCTTCAAATCGTATGCTGGCCAGGCAGGCTGCCCCGCTGCCGCCGGCTGGCTCGTCCTTGCGAACGCGGCCCACATGCCGCTCATGTTCTTGCCAGCCCTCTCATGGTCCGCGCGCTCCTCGGGCGTAAGGGATGGCTGACGAGCCTCGCTCGAGGCGATGTTGTTGAACTTCAGACGGATATCCATCGCGTGCATGGCGCCGACCGGGTAGTTCGTGCCGGGCACCGTCGCGTTGATGTGATCGGTCATCATGTACATGAACACCGGCGCGCCTCCTTGCGTGGCCTTGCGTTCGGCGATGGTGATCGAGCCCGCGCCTGCAAACGCCGCGCTTTCGATCGCAACGGCAATCTCGCTCGGTGTGGCATCCGGACGCCCCTGGCGATACGCGCTCAGGAGCTTCTGAGCGTTTGCGCCGAAGCGGCCGGTCACTCGCTCGACCAGCGCCGCCTCATCCAGGGCAAACACGGATTTGTCGGGGGAGCGCATATAAAAGAATACGACCTCGTCCCGGTTGAAGCCGACCATCAGCGGCTTGGCGGCGGAGATCGCAGGGGCGACGGGCTCGAACGGATGTGCGGGGAGAATGATTCCGTCGACGACCGGGCTGAATCCGCCCACACCCGAAGCGCCGATGCCGCGTCGTCCACCCACGGGACTCAGCGATCCATTCGGTGGTGGATTGAGCTGCACTTCGAGCAGCTTCGCGGCGGGGACCTCCAGAAGCTTGTGAGCCTGCTTCGCCGACAGACCTAGCTTCTCGAGCACCCAGTGCGTGGTGCGGCTCGCCTGCTCGCGTTCGCTCATCCGGACACCAGGGCCGCTCTCGATCGACGCCTTGTGAAAATAGGGAGCGGCCGAGGGCATTGCGTAGATGCACGAGGTCTTGGCGCCACCTCCCGACTCACCCCAGACCATGACGTTGGCGGGATCACCGCCGAAGGCTTCGATGTTGCGCTGGGTCCAGGCGAGCGCCGTCACGATGTCGAGCATGCCGGCATTGGCCGAGCGCGCGTACGGTTCGCCGAGCACATCCGCGAGGAACAGATACCCCATGATCCCGAGGCGATGGTTCGACTGAACCACCACGACGTCGTTCTCGCGCGCGAGGTTCGAGCCTTCCTGCATCAGGCTGGCGCCGGATCCAGTCGAGAAGCCACCCCCATGGCAATAGAACATGACGGGGCGCTTGCGGCCATCTTTCACGCCTGGGGTCCAGACGTTGAGCACGAGGCAGTCCTCATCGGGCGGCGGCTCCCTGAGTCCCATCGTCTGACCGGCCACCTGCGGAGCCGGATGCCCCCACTCGAGCGCATCGCGAACACCCTTCCATTTCGCGAGCGGCGGTGCTGCCTTGAAGCGCGCCTTGCCCAGCGGCGCCCCGGCGTATCTCACACCGCGAAAGATGCAGACACCGTTTTCGCGCTGACCGCGGAGGCGCCCCTCAACCGTGTCGACCTGCACGAATTCAGCGGGTCCGGATCCGGCAGCTGAGGCTGACTGCGCGCGCAGCCAGCTCGGGCTCAGCGCGAGTGAACCGAGTGCTGCCGTTTGCAGAAGGGCTGACCGCCGTGCCGGTGAGAATTCATGAACCTTTTTCACGTGTACCCTCAACGAGCGTGATTTCGTTTTTTTCAGGATTGAGCGGACTCGTCTGACCTTTCCAGGAGAACGTGCCTGACACTCCATTCGGTAGCGTGATGACCGCGGACAGCCTTCCAGGCTGAAGCTCATAGCGCGTTTCGATGAGTCCGCTGGGGTGCGCGAGCGCGGCATCGAGCGTGGTCAGCAAACCGAGGTGCGGTTCGATGCGCACCCGCGCGAAACCCGGCGCATCCGGGTTGATGCCAGCGACATACGTCAGCAGGCCCGTCGTCGGATGGCCGGCCCAGGCGTGCGTGTCCGAGCGCGTCGGATCGGGCGTTTCCGGCCAGGTGGTGAACCCCTGTTGCAGCATGGCGCGCCAGGGCTTGAGCATCTCGAGATATTGATCGGCCATTCCCGCGTGCACCAGTGCACGGGCCAGGTAGAAGGAGAAGTAATAGCTGGTCGGAGTGATGCCCACGGGCGCATCGATGCCACCGCCCGGGACCATCACCTTCTCGAGCAGCGTGCGATGCTGGTCCGCCGGTGCGATGTCGTAGAGCACGGCGAGCACCGCTCCATGCTGACTGAACGTCGTCTTTGCCGGCGTATCGGCATACAGGCCGCGCTTGGCGTCCCAGCACTCGGAGCTCAGACCCTTGCGAACATTGTCGGCAAGCTGCAGGTAGTTGGTGCTTCGCGCTGCATCTCCGAGCGCACGTTCGAGATCGGCCGCCTCGCGCAAGGCACCGAAGTACTGCATCGTGATAATGCAGCTCAGCATCCCTTTTTCGCGATCCGCCCATCCGTCGAGGCCGGGCCGCCAGTCGACGAACGGCCATCCCGGTATCGGACCAACGAGTCCCGTCGGCTGGACGTAGCGCGCGAATTCATCCAGCACGGAACGCGTCCCGGGGAGGTTGCGCAGAATCACGGCCGTGTCCGGCTGATGCATCCAGTAGTCGTGCAGCGAGCCGATCCACAGCAGCGAAAAAGGCGGGATGACCTGGTTGAGAACGGAGGGCCATTGCGACCGCGTGAGTGGGAGGCCTGCAACCACGCGCGAATGTTCGGAGGCGTCGAGCGCTTGCACGGCGAGTCGCGCATCGCCGGACACGGCATAGGAGATGAGCATCTGGATGCGCGTGTCGCCGATGTACTGAAGCTGCTCCCAGTACGCACTGTCCATGTACGTCTCGTGCGCATCGACGAGTCCGGTCATCCACCCTGTTCGCCAGATCGCGTTGAGCTCGGTGTCGTTGCTGACGAACCGGCCGCGCTCGATGAACGGATAGCCCGTTTCCCAGGTTTCGAAATCATGGAGGGTGAGAGGCTCTGCGCCGGTCGTCACCTTGATCTCGGCGAAACGCCAGACGCGCCACCAGAACGGTTCGTAACGTCTCTGCGCAGCGCCGTCCGGCTTGAAGGTATCGGTGATGCCGAGTGCCAGCCCGTCCTTGACGGCGGCGCGGTCTGTGAAGCGCGTGCGCGTCGGGGCATTGATGTCAACCGTCCTGGCCTGCGGATCGTAGAGCGCTTCCACGTACGCAACCGTGACGCGAGCGCCCCGACCTCCCGAAACAACGAGTGCCGGATAGGCAGCCAGCACTCGACCTGCATCGATCAGAATGCTGGCCTCGGAGTTTGCGGGCACCGTAACGGGACGCTCAGGAAAATCGCCCGGTGCCACACCGCTTGCGCGCACAGTGCGCCCGCTCGCCACACGATCACGGCGCATCTGCGGCAGCGAGTCCGCAACCAGCGTCCATGCGCCACTCTCCGCATCGTTGAGGAGCGCAGCGGACTGCCAGTCTGTCGCACGACTGGTGGGGCTGGCCCAGTCCGGCTGCAGCAATGCGCCGTCGAACGTTTCCTGTGGGCCGGCCGCATAGAACCCCCCACCCAGCAGCTTCTGGAGCGCCGGCCTGCCCGCCTCGACCGAGCGGGATCGATCCAGACGCACCTTCCATTCGGCGCCGGTGTCGATCAGGTCCGCGTGACTCGCCTCTTCGGCGCTCAGCCAGAACCCGGTGCGACCGGAGGACACCTGCGCCATGGGCGCCGGTCCCGCATCGTTCCACACCTGCGCCGCGATGACGTTGGCACCGCTTCTGAGATACGGGGCCAGATCGAGGGTCTCATAGCGCCAGTGCTTCAGGTCGCCACGCGCCGGGCCCGCGCCGACGCGACGCTCGTTGACATAGAGGATGAACCTGTTGTCGGCACTGACTCGCACCCGGAACACCGCGGGCTCCTGCGCAAGGACCACCTCGCGCCGGAACTGCAGCGCTATCGGCTGCTTCCCGGCATCGGCTGCGGCAGCCTCCGGGTGGCTGATCCAGCGCGCCGCGGTCCCGGTTCCGGCCCCTGTGCCAGCGCCGGTGCCAGTCCCGGTGTCGCATGAAGACGCTGATGCGCAAAGAACTACCGCGAGCATCAGGCTCAGTCGATTCATCTGTAATCCCCCTTACAAATCGACGCCTTCACCGCAAGGTGACGAACCTTCGCTTTAGACGATGCCAGTCCCCGGCGCGAGAGCACGGCGCTCGCGTGCCTTCTTTTCCCGATAGCCACTGGCGCGGTACGCAGCGATCGGCTCGATCGCGCCGCCTGCAGCGCTGCGCGCATGGGCCAGAAGCGGCGACACGTCCGTGCGGTACGCCGTGCGCAGCGCCTGAAATGCCATCATCACGTCATTCGATTCCTGCGCATCGTGGAGCATTGCGCGATCGACCAGGAGCGCTTTCGCATATGCCGCCGCAATGGCCTCCGCGGAGGACAGCATGCTTTCGATCGGGTCGGTGATGTTGTGCGACTGATCGATCATGTACGCAGGATTGAAACCGCTGCGCGGGTTGAGCTCGGCTTCGACCAGCTCATTGAACACGAGGAACAGCTGGTGCGGATTGATGGCCCCGGAATCCAGATCGTCGTCGCCGTACTTGCTGTCGTTGAAATGAAACCCGCCGAGTTTCCCGAAGCGATGCAGTCGCGCGACGATCTGCTCGATGTTCACGTTCGGCGCATGGTGGCCGAGGTCGACCAGGCATTGCGCCTGCGGCCCGAGCTCACGTGCAGCGAGGATCGATGAGCCCCAGTCCTGCAGCACCGTGCTGTAGAACGCCGGCTCATACAGCTTGTGCTCGAGAAGCATGCGCCAGGTGCGTGGCAGGGCGGCATAGATCTGCGCCGTTGCTTCGAGATACCGGTCGTAGGCCCGCGCGAGATCCTGCTGCCCGGGGAAGTTGCTGCCATCACCGATCCACACGGTGATCGCATTCGAGCCGAGCACCTCGCCGATGCGAATGCACTCGATGTTGTGCTCGATCGCCTGGGCGCGCGCGGCACGATCGGTCGATGCCAGAGACCCGGACTTGTAGCTGTGCTTCTGGCCCGGCTGGTCCTGAAAGGTATTCGAGTTCACGGCATCGAAGGCGAGCCCGAGCCGTGTCGCCTCCTCCTTCAGCGCGCGGTAGTCGCTGACGAAGTCCCACGGAAAGTGCGGCGACACCCGCGGCGTGATGCGGCAGAGCTGCTGGACGACGGCACAATCTTCCAGCTTTTCGTGAATGTCCGTGGGTGCGCCCGCGAACGGAAACTTCGCGAAGCGCGTACCGCCGCGACCGGCGCCCCAACTAGGCAGCGCGACCGAGAATACCGCGACCTTGCGCTCGATGGTCGTGATGTCGACGCCGCGACGACGCAGCTGACGTCCGAGGGATTCGTAATCTTCGGAGAGCGCGGGCGCATGGCGCGCATTGAGGTCTGCGACCAGATTCGACGGCAAGAGCGAATGAGTACCCATGAGACCGTCCTCCGAACAGCGCGTGCGTCGTCAGCGCGTGAAGGCCTGCGCGTTGCCCGCGTCCACGTTGATCATGTTGCCGGTGGACTTTGCCGACATATCGGACACGAAGAAATACACGGCATTGGCGATGTCCTCCGGCAGCACCTCGCGCTTCAGCATGGATCGGTCGCGATAGTGCGCTTCGAGCGCCTCGCCCGCATCGATGCCATGGGCCCCGGCGCGCTCACGTCGCCATTCGCCATCCCAGATCCGTGAGCCCCGGATCACGGCGTCCGGGTTGACCGAGTTGACGCGGATACCGTGCGGCGCGCCTTCGAGCGCCAGACAACGCGCCAGATGAAGTGCCGCGGCCTTGGCCGAGGCATACGCCGATGCATTCACCGCTGCGGCAACCGCATTCTTGGAGCCAATGAACACGATCGCGCCGGCCTTCTGCAGCTTCATGAGCGGAAACGCCGAGCGCGCTGTGAGGAAATAGCCTTCCGCGAGCACATCGTAGTTCTTGCGCCAGAGTGCAACCGAGGTTTCCTCGATCGGCGCCGAGGATGCGATGCCGGCGTTGGCAACCAGTATGTCGAGCCCACCGAACTCGCGTGTGCACGCGTCGAATGCCGCCTGTACCTGCGCCTCATCCGTCACATCGCAGAGCGATGCACGCACGAGATCCTTGCCTGCGATGTTCTTGAGCTTCGCGACAACCTCCTCGAGTGCGGACGCATCCCGATCGAGGAGCATGACGCAGGCGCCCTCGCGCACCAGCCGTTCGGCGGTGGCTCGCCCAATGCCGCCGGCGCCGCCAGTCACGCACGCGATCTTGCCGGCGAGTGACTTCGGCTTTGGCATTCTGCGGAGCTTTGCCTCCTCGAGAGCCCAGTACTCGATGTTGAATGCCTCCTGCTCTGCCAGGCCAATATAACGGCCGATGGCCTCGGCGCCGCGCATGACATTGATGGCGTTGCCGTAGAACTCGCCTGCCAGGCGCGCCGTTGTCTTGTCCGCGGCGAAGCTCATGCGCCCGACTCCTGGCACCAGCACGATGACCGGGTTCGGATCGCGCATCGGCGGATCGAGGGCGCCCGCGCAGCGCTTGTAGTACCCCGCGTAGGCCATGCGATACACGCCGAGCGCGTTGGCAAGATACTCGCGATCTGTCAGACGCGTCTCCTCCAGAACCAGCGGCGCAATCTTGGTCCGCAGGAAATGATCCGGACACGATGTGCCGATGCTGGCCAGCTGGCTGAATCCGCGCGAGCAGACGAACTCGAGCGTTTCCGCATCGTCGGAGAAATGCCCGATCTTTGGCTGCTCTTCCGACATGAGCGCCCGCAGCTGCGGCAGCAACGCCGCGGCCACGCGCGCGCGCTCCTGCGGAAACAGAGGCGTCACACGCTGCCCGCCGAATGCAGGCGCGCGAGCCAGGCGCTGATTGAGATAGCGCGCGGCAGCCGCGAGCAGGTCGATCGTGTTCTCATAGCAGGCGCGCGAGCTCTCACCCCAGCAGATGATGCCGTGACCGGCGAGCATGACGCCGCGGAGGCCCTTGTGCTTGCGGACGTAGTCACGCAAGCGCAAACCCAGATCGAATCCCGGCCGCTTCCATGGCAGCCAGCCCACGGCGCCGCCCCATATCTCGCGCGTCGCCGCTTCGCCGCCCGATGAGGCCGCCAGCGCGATGACGGCGTCCGGATGCACGTGATCGATGTGCGCGAACGGCAGATAGCCGTGCAATGGCGTATCGATGGAGGCTGCGCGCGCATTGAGGTTGAACGTGCAATGTGGAAGGTATCCCACCATCTCGTCTTCGTGCTCGAGGCCGCGGTAAAGAGATTCGAGTTGCAGCAGCCGCTCCAGATACAGCGTCGAGAAACCATCGAGCTTCATCGAGCCGAGATCGCCGCCGGAGCCTTTCACCCACAGCACCGTCGTTTCGGCGCCGGTGAGCGGATCGCGGCCCGCGAGCTTCGCGGAGGTGTTGCCACCGCCGAAGTTGGTCACCGTGAGGTCTGATCCCAGGAGATTCGAGCGATACAGCAGCAGTTGCTCGGGCGATTTGCCCACTGCATCCGCATCCGACCAGCGACTGATCGGGACCACGAAGGGCAGCGCGCCGCTGGTTGCCGCGCGGGGCTGGTCGAGAACGTCATTCATCCGGTACTCATTGAGCTTGGCATCGAGTGGTCGGCGACCGTTTCCTTGTAGCGAAGCGGCGTGCAATTTGCAATCATAATCGATAAATATCGCTCAATTGCAGTCGCGGTGAGGGTACGCAGATGACAGAACGGGCGGCGCTGGTACTGGATGTGGGCAAGACCCTGTCCAAGCTGAGCCTGTGGGATGCGAGCGGTCGGCGACTGGCGTATAGCAGCAGAGCGAACGATCGCGTGGAAACCGGCGCCTATGTCGCCCTGGACGCCGACGGTATCGAGGACTTCGTTGCCGATACGCTTTCGAGTTTCGGTCGTGTCGCGCACATCGGATCGATCATCACGGTCGGGCATGGTGCGGCTGCGGCACTCGTCGGCGATAGCGGGCTGCTCCTCCCGCCGCTCGACTACGAGCATCCGATTCCCGGCGCCCTCCGTCACCAGTATGACGCCGAACGGGACCCTTTCGTTCATACCGGTTCGCCGGCGCTGCCTGATGGCCTGAATCTCGGTGCACAACTGTTCTATCTGCAGTCGACGCACCCGCATCTGTTCGGGACACACACAAGGATCCTGCCGTGGCCGCAGTACTGGAGCTGGCTGCTGAGCGGTGTCGCGGCCTCGGAAGTGACGAGCCTCGGCTCGCACACGGATTTATGGCGGCCACTTGCCCGCGCACCTTCCGAGCTTTCCGTGAAACGTGGCTGGAGTGCATGCATGGCTCCATTGCGTCCCGCTGGCAGCGTCCTTGGCACTCTCCGGCCGGAGTGGGTGTCCCGCACGGGCCTCTCGCGCGATGTGCAAATCTATTGCGGCCTGCACGATTCGAACGCCGCTCTGCTCGCCGCCCGAGCTTTTCCAGAATTTGCGGAACACGAGTCCACGGTGCTCTCGACCGGCACGTGGTTCGTGGCCATGCGCACGCCGGCGTCGCACTCCGTAGTCGATGTCGGGAGCCTGGATGAGCAGCGCGATTGCCTCGTGAACGTGGATGCCTTCGGGCGACCGATTCCCTCCTCGCGATTCATGGGTGGCCGCGAGATCGAGCTGCTCACCGGCATCGACACGCGGCGCATCGATATTCGGCCGGACCAGCCTGCTCTGCTCGCGTGTGTGCCAGAAGTTCTGGCCAGTAACACGCTCGTTCTTCCGACGCTCGCTCCCGGGTGCGGTCCATTTCCGCATGGACGTGGCCGCTGGATCTCGATGCCAGACAATGAGACGGAGCGTCGCACAGCCGTGTGCCTCTATATCGCGCTCGTTGCAGACGCTGCTCTCGATCTCGTCGGGGCGCGAGAGCGCCTGCTGATCGAAGGACGATTCAGCGAATCAGAAGTTTTCGTGCGGGCGCTTGCGGCATTGCGGCCCGAGATGCGCGTCTACGTGAGCCACGCGCAGAGCGACGTCTCTTTTGGCGCACTTCGGCTGATCAATCCGAACCTGCAACCCGAATCCGCGCTGGTGCGCGTCACTCCGCTCGCGCAGGACCTGAAGGGGTACCGGCAGAGATGGCGCCAGGAGGCGGAGCGCAGCGAGCGCAACGCTGCATGAAGCATCAGCGTCCATGAAGGCCGCAGCCGCCATTGATTATCGCGAGCTCGCGCGTCGGCGCGTGCCGCATTTTCTCTTCGAGTACGTCGACGGCGGCTCGTACGCCGAGACGACCCTCGCACGGAATGTAGACGATCTGCAGCAGATTGCCCTTCGGCAACGCGTGCTGCGTGACATGTCGAAGCTCGATCTCACGGTGCAGCTGTTCGGGCGCAATCTGCGACTACCTGTCGTGCTCGGGCCCATCGGGCTCGCCGGACTCTATGCACGACGCGGCGAGGTCCAGGCGGCACGCGCCGCTGAGCATGCGGGCGTCCCCTTCACACTTTCGACTGTGTCGGCATGTCCTCTCGAGGAAGTTGTCGCGGGCGTTGGCGAGCCGATCTGGTTTCAGCTCTACATGATTCGGGACCGGGGTTTCATGCGTGAGCTTCTGGCACGGGCAGCGGCGGCTCGTTGCGCAGCGCTCGTGTTCACCGTGGACATGCCCGTGCCTGGCTCGCGTTACCGGGACTATCGCTCGGGGCTCGCGGGCGCGCCGGGCCTCGGTGGTTCGCTTAGAAGAGTGCTGCAAGTGGCGCGACGTCCCGCCTGGGCTTGGGATGTGGGTGTTCTCGGCCGCCCGCATCACCTCGGCAATGTCGCGCCCGTGCTCGGCAAGAATACCGGCCTCGAAGATTTCTTCGCCTGGATGCGTGCCAATTTCGATCCTGCCGTCAGCTGGACCGACCTCGAGTTCGTGCGCCAGCACTGGGACGGCCCGCTCATTCTCAAGGGTATTCTCGATGCAGAGGATGCCCGACAGGCCGAAGCCATCGGGGCCGACGGCATCGTGGTGTCCAACCACGGCGGGCGACAGCTCGATGGCGTGCCCTCGGTGGCACGCGCGCTGCCTCAGATCGCAGAAGCGATGAGCACGAAAGTGACCATCCTTGCCGACGGCGGCGTGCGCTCAGGTCTTGATGTGGTCAGGATGCTCGCGCTAGGCGCGCGCGGAGTACTTCTCGGACGTGCGTGGATCTACGCGCTGGCCGGCGGCGGCCAACGCGGCGTCGCACATCTGCTGCAGATCATCGAGGCAGAGATGCGCGTGGCGATGACGCTCACAGGTGTCTCGAACGTCAGCGCAATCGGCCGCGACATCCTGGTGGATGCGCGGCGCGAGCTCATGTCTGTGCCGAGCTGAGGTAGTTGCCGACACCGATCACTACGGTGGAACCGACCAGCAGACCGATGCCGGTCCACACGAGGACACGCGTCCGGGTGCTGACTCCGGCCCACTCCTTCAGCGCAAACCCCCACAACGTCGAGAACAGAATGATGCTCGCCATGTGGAGCGTCCACGATGAGAACCCGTAGCGACCCATCTGGCTCTCGCCCATCGTGTAGAAGAAGAACTGGAAGTACCAGAGCGTGCCCCCGAGTGCGGCCAGAAGATAATTGCGAAGCAACGGCGGACTGCGTCCGCTTGCGTCCGCGCGGCTGCCGGTGAAATCGCCAGCGGTGCGATTGCGATAGATGAGCCAGGAACACCAGATGAGATTCGTGGTCAGGCCACCGGCCAGCACAACACACAAGACCGGCAGTCCTTGCCAGAGTGCATGAGTCCCAGCGGCAACGGTCGCGGTGCGAATCGGCGCTCCCGCATCGAGCCCCCATGCGAAGCACCCTGACATCACCCCGGAGAACACCGCGATGAGGAGCCCCTTGCGCAGATTGAACTCAGGAACGCCCGCCTGCTTCCCTTCAGAACCGGCCTCGCGTTCCTTTGCAGAACCTGCGCGTGCGACGACCACGATGCCAGCGAGCGTGATCCCGATGCCCAGAAAGGTGACCTGACCGCTCGCTGTCGCGGCGAGGCTTCCCAGCGTGCCATGAAAGAGCGGCGGCCCCAGTGTGCCGATCACGGTCGTCAATCCGAGCGCGACGGCCATCCCGAGCGAGAGTCCGAGATAGCGCATGGTGAGGCCGAACGTCAGCCCGCCCAGACCCCACATCGCACCCCAGAACCAGCACCAGAAAAGAGTCCGCGGGGCGGTAGCGCCGAGCACGGCGAGCAACTGCTCGGTCTGAATCGACGCCACGAGCCAGGGTGCAATCGCCCAGGAGAACAGTCCGCCGACCAGCCAGAAGATTTCCCACGCCCAGCCGCGAATGCGCTTGTAGGGAACGTAGAAACTTGCAGATGAGAGGCCTCCCAGCCAATGGAAAAAGACACCCAGCAGCGGATTGCCACCCATCCTCGACCCCCGACCTCGTTTTGATTGGATGTGAGCTAGTGCGCTCGATATCGATCATCGCATGACTGTGGCGCATAATCGAATCGCATGTCTTCTTTGTATATCCCTTTACGAATGCTGGAATCCGAACGTCGACGACTCATCGCGCAGCTGGTACACGACCGCTCAGTGGTCAGCATCTCCGAGCTCCTCAAGATCATGCCGGATGTTTCCGAGTCCACGATCCGCCGCGACCTGAAGATGCTGGCCGACAGCGGACAGCTGCGACGCGTCCGGGGTGGCGCCGAATCGATGCATGCCGCGACCTCTCTCATTGCCGGGCGTGACGTCACGAGCCGCATCGTTGCGGCCGCGGAAAAGAAGGCCATCGCGCGCGAGGCCGCGAAGCTCGTGAGGGACGGTGAGAGCATCATCATCTCCGCCGGCACCACTACCGAGGAGATGCTGGAGTTCGTGCAGGAGCGCAAGGTCGACGTCCTCACGAACTCCGTCACGATCGCCACGCGGCTCTTCTGCTCGAGCCGCAGCAGGGTGATGCTGTCAGGAGGAACGATGCTGCGCGAGCAGGGCGTGGTGCTGAGCCCGTATGAGCACGATGGGACCGAGCATTTCTGCGCGCAGAGAATGTTCACGAGCTGCTTTGGCATCAAACGCGCGGGTTTGATGGAAGCGGATCCCATCATCGTTCAGGCGCAGCGCAGACTCCTGAGCCGCGCCGACGAAGTGATCGTGCTCGCCGACTCCGGCAAGTTCCGGCAGCGCTCCCCGATGGTCATCGCGCCCCTCGAACGCATTTCGACGCTCATCACCGATGACGGCGTGGATCCGTCGACCCTCGACTGGTTGAGGAAGGCCGGCGTCAAGGTGGTCGTCGCGAAAGTCGGCCGGAACAAGTCAGCCGCAGAAAGGGACGCCGATGTCGGACAACATCGGCGTCCCTGATCTCTCTTTTTAAAAATTCAAGCGCAAGGTGGCTCCAATTTCACGGTCGTTGGTGACCGTGCCGAGACGCACACCGGAATAGTACGGGCCGACATTCCAGGCGCCACCATCAGTGTCCTGGTGGACTGTGTCAAAGAGGTTCTTGACCCAGAGATTGACGTCCCATTTCCGATCTGGACTCTGCAGACCGAAGGTCGTGTTCACAGTCGTATAGCCCGAAAAGACGGTGCCCGTCTGTGGAAAGTACGAGCTGCTCCGCGTGAACGTGTTGGCGCGAATGTAAGCAGGGAAGCCGCCAAGTTGGAGATCGTAGGTGGTGCTGGCAGTAAAACTCGTCGTGGGCAGCGAGCCCAACGGCGTGTTCAGACTGCACACGCTGACAAACCGGCCTTGCTGAACCATCGGCGTGCCGTTCGTATCCGTAACGCCATCGCCGTTGTAGTCGTTGCAGGGCAGGACGGCATTGTCGTACTTGGCATCTGTATAGGTGTAGATGCCGCCTATGGTCCAGTTGTCCGTCACCCTCGCCCGGACCTCGAGCTCAACACCCTTGCTTTCCGCATCGCCGTTGCCGCGCATCGTGCCGAAACACAGATTGCCGGCCGCCGTGCCATCTATTGTGGCCAGCGACATGCCCGTCGTGCTGGGCACGCCGGTACAGGCGACGTTGAACTGCTGGGAGATATAGCCGTTATATTTCTGGTCGAACACCGCCAGATTAGCTGTCACGCGCTTGTCGAACCATTGCGACTTGACACCCACTTCGTACGACTTCGATTTTTCTTCCTCGAAATTGCCGAGCTCGCGCGGAATCTGCGGCACCGGCGCATTTTGCGAGTTGCCCGATCCCGGTCGGAAGGCTCTGCCATAGGACACATAGCCCATGAAGTCGTCCGTGAACTGGTGCTGATAGCTCGCATTGCCGGTGGTCGAATTGTACTTGCGGCCCGTGGGCTCGAGCTTGGTCGAGGAGTAGCGCACGCCCACCTGAATGTCGTCCTTCGCGGTGAACGACAAGCGCTGACTCGTAAAGGCACCGAAATCGACCGTCTGGTTGTCGCTCAGCAACGTGCCGGTCACGATGCCCGGAAAGCGGAACGCCCCCTCGGCGTCCAGGTGCGACCTGAACACCCCATAGGTGAAGTTGTAGACCTCGTTGCCGTTTGACTGGAGGCGCAGCTCGTTGCTGAACGTCTTGTTGTTGGCGGTATTGTCCAGAAAGGTCAGGAAGGAGGCCGCACCGATACCCGCGAAGTCGAAGTTCAGGTTGTTGTAGTACTCAGTGTCGTTGTAGCCGCCGACGTAGTTGAGATCGAGATGATCCGTCAGCGCGTAACGGGCAGTCAGGGTTGCCAGCTTGCCGTAATAGTGGTTGGGGTTGGCGCCGGTGTTGAGCGCGATCTTGTCCTCGACATCCAGTGTCAGGCCGCAACCGACCGAGGTGACCGTATTGAAGGGGGCGGGAATGGAGCCGGCGCAGGGTGGCGTGCCATAGGACTGGCGATAGAAGTCGCCCGTCTGGTGCGTGTATTGGAACATGAGGTCGGCCGAAAACCGCTCCGATGGTGCCCAGTCCAGAGTGCCGCGCCCGATATAGGTTTCCTGAAAATCGCTCTTGCCGTTGCCGATACTCTTGACCTCAGTCAGGCCATTGTGGTCGTAAAGGGCCGCCACGCGGAACGCCAGCGTTTCGCTCATCGGTCCGCCGAAAGCGACCTCGGCCCTGCGGCCTTCGTGGTCGCTGCCCGTTAGCTCTGCATAGCCCTCATAGTCGGTGAAGCTGCCTTTCTTCGTCGCGATCGTCAGCGCGCCCGACGGCGAGGGTCTGCCGCGCAGCGTGCCTTGCGGACCCTTCAGAATTTCCACCTGCCCGATGTCGAGCGTCGCGCCGAGGGCGTCAATCGTGCTGATCGGCACTTCGTTCAGATAGCTTTCGACAGTGTTCGACGTTGGGGTGCCGTTCACCATCTTGATGCCGCGCAGGGAGACCGACTGCTCACTGGGGCTCGTCATGGTCAGCGACAAACCGCCGACGACATTGTTGAGCTCGATGATGTTCTGCACGTGCAGCTCGGAGATCGTCGCTGCCGTGACGACGTTCACGGTCTGCGCCACCTTCTGCAGCGGCTCGGCCACCTTGTTGGCGGTCACGATGATCGTATCGAGCTCGGCATTGGAGTCGGACTGGGTTGATGTTGACGTCGACGTTTGAGCAGATGCGACGGTTGCCAGCGCCAGCGCGCTGGCACTCAGCAGCTGCCGAACTGCCGCGCGCACCAGCGCGGACTCATGAGACCTGAGCATGGTTGATTCCCCTGTGGCAAATGAAGAACGGTTGAGTGCGCGAGCCGGCCCCCGCGAGCGCTTGCGCTTGAAACCAGCGAGTCTGGAAATCGACTGAACAGCGGGTGCGCGACGCGCGCGCACGCGCACGCGCACGCGCATGGAAGCGAGATGTCGCGGTCGAGCTGCATGCAGCGGATGGCCCCGCCGTTGCTTGTAGGCGACGAAAGCACCTGGTTCCCCCTCGGACCGCCCGCTGAGGCGAGCTGTATCTGTAAAGGAGTTTACATACCGAATCGTCCAATTCAACCAGTTTCGCTCAATTTTTATCAATCGGTGATCACAAATGATTGGCAAAAGAGCAACACCCGCATGATCAACTAGTATTTCGGATCATGAATTTCATGACGGGAGGGGGTTTGAAGCGGCACGCAGCACTCATCCTGCTGGGGTGCGGCTTCGGTGCGGTCTTCCTGACGCGCAATTCGCTCGGCTATCTGAATCCGTTCATGGCTGCGGATCTCGCGCTGGACCCACAGCGACTCGGGCTCCTGGCCGCTGCGTTCTCACTCGCGTGGGCGCTGTCAGGCTTTGCGATCACCGCACTGACACTCCGGGTGCCACAACGCGTGTTGCTAGTCGCTCTGCTGCTTGCGCTCGGACTCTCGAGTATTGCAGCGAGCTTCGTGCCGACCTTCATCGCGCTCTTCATCGCACGCCTGGCAGGAGGTCTCTGCAGTGGGCCCCTGCCACCGATCCTGCAGTCCTATGCCGCGCGCATCGGTTCCGATGCACATCGCGGCCTGGACATGGGAGTCGTGCAGGGCATCGGCGGTGGGTTGTTCGGCACGGTGCTCGCCCCGCTGATACTGGTGCCCGCGGCCCAACGTTGGAATTGGCGTGAGGCGTTTCTCGTCGTTGCCGTCGCCACGATCGTCGCGGCGCTGTTACTCGCACGGTTTCTGTCGCGCACGTCTGCCAATGCGGAGAATCGCGCTACAAAACCGAGCGCGACGGGGATCACTCGCATTGCGTTTGCGCACGCAGCCGGTCGGCGTGACCTGGCGCTCTGTTGCCTGATCAGCGTCGCGATGATCGGCTGGTTGTTTCTCTCACTGACGTTCTATCCGACGTACCTGATCGACGTACGCCAGCGTTCCGATGCGGAGATGACGACGCTCATGAGTGTGATGGGGGCGGGCGGGCTGGCCACCGTGTTCCTCGTACCCTGGCTCTCGGATCGCTTCGGCCCGCGGTGGATCATGGTCAGCTGTTGCCTGCTCGGCGCATCCAGTCCTGCTGCGCTTCTCGCTCCTCACGACTCCTTCGTGTTACTGATTGCAGGCATGTTTGCCGCAAGTTTCGCCGGCGGCACGTTTCCACTGTTCATCGGAGCGATTCCCTCGCGCGCGGTCACGCCTGAAAAGTTGCCGTTGGCCATCGGGTTGATCCAGGGGATCGGCGAAGTGGGGGGCGGCACGCTCGCGCCTGCTCTGGCCGGATGGGCGGCAGTTCACTTCAACCCCGCCGCGCCGGTGCAGATGGTACTCGGCAGCGCGCTGCTCGCAGCGCTCCTGAGCATTGCACTCAGTCAACGTCGTGGGACGTGACCTTCAGAACCTCAGCACCTTGACGTAGCGGACGTGAGGCAGCGCACGCAGCTGCTGTTGAATGCCCTCGGGCACCACCTGGTCCACACCCACGATGGCGATCGCGTCTTCTCCGGCTGCCTGTCGACCCAAATGAAACGTGGCAATGTTGATCGCACCTTCACCGAGCAACGTACCGAGCGCTCCGATGAATCCCGGCTTGTCACGGTTGTTGATGAACAGCATCACGGAATGGAACTCGGCCTCCAATGCCATTCCCTTGACCTCGACGATCTTCGGCGCCGCTGCAATGAGCGTTCCCGCGACGGTGCGCCAGCTTCCGGCCGTGAGTACCTTGATCCGGATCAGTGATCCATACACCGGGGACGTATCACGCTTCGATTCCGTCAGCGGCGTACCCTTCTGCTTCAGAACGACCGGTGCCGACACCATATTGATATCCGGCATCAGCGAGCGCATGAGCGAAGCAAGCGCGGTGGCCGTCAGAGGCTGCGTGTTCAGTCGTGCGACATCGCCCTCGTATTCGATCTCGACCGCGTCGATCCCCTCATCGGCAATCTGTCCGGTGAATGCACCGAGCTTCTCGGCCAGTGCAACGAATGGCTTCAGGCGCGGCGCTTCCTCGACGCTGATCGAAGCGGTGTTGAGCGCATTGGTGACGGCGCCGACGAGCAGGTAATCCGACATCTGCGCGGCGAGCTGCAGCGCCACGTTCTCCTGCGCCTCATTCGTACTGGCGCCCAGATGCGGGGTGGCGACCAGATTGGGCGCGCCGAACAGCACGTTCTCCCTGGCCGGCTCGGTGGAGAACACATCGAAGCCCGCCGCAGCGACGTGGCCGCTCTCGAGCGCCGCGCGCAGTGCTGCTTCGTCGACCAGGCCGCCGCGCGCGGCGTTCACGATGATCACGCCCTTTTTCGTTCTGCTGAGCGCTTCGGCGGAAAGTATGTTTCGGGTGCGCTCGGTGAGTGGCGTATGGAGCGTAATGACATCGGCCCGCGTCAGCAGATCCTCCAGCTCCACCTTCTCGACGCCGAGGGTCACGGCTCGTTCGGGGGTCAGGAAAGGATCGTAGGCGATGACCTTCATCTTGAGACCGAGCGCACGCTCGGCGACGAGCGCCCCGATGTTGCCGCAGCCGATCAGCCCAAGCACCTTCGCATACAGCTCCACGCCCATGAAGCGGTTCTTCTCCCACTTGCCGGACTGCGTGGAGACATCCGCAGCGCCGATCTGACGGGCGGCCGCAAACAGGAGTGCAATCGCGTGCTCCGCGGTCGTGATCGAATTGCCGAAGGGCGTATTCATGACGACGATTCCGCGCGCGGTCGCCGCTGGAATGTCGATGTTGTCGACGCCGATGCCGGCGCGGCCGATCACCTTGAGTCGGCTCGCTGCGGCGATCACATCCTTGTCTGCCTTGGTCGCAGAGCGCACGACAAGGCCGTCGTACTGCGCGATGATCTGCAGCAGTTCTGGCTTTTTGAGGCCAGTTTTGACTTCGACATCGATGCCGCGACTGCGGAAGATCTCCAGCGCGCGGGGACTCAACTCATCGGCGATGAGGACTTTAGGTGTGGTCAACGTGTGCTCCCATCCTTACAGATGGGCGTCCGCCGTTGGGAGCGGATGGCCCGCGCGCAAGACTACGGATTTGGCAGAGACTGTCAATGCCGAGACGGCCTGCCGTCTGTAGGTTCATTTACAATCGATCGGACTTTCAGCAAAGCCTGCTGTCATGGCGAGAGCGATGAGGACTGTTTCAGCATCGATTGCCTTGGTTTGGGCGATGTCCATCGCTGCGTCGAGCTTCGCCCGGCTCCCCGCACCGAGGAATCAGGAGCTCGTACACCAGAAGTTCGAGAGCTACCGGCTGTGGACGGGGCGAGCGCCCGCAGCCCAGAGCAATCTCGATGAGGAAACGCCAACCCTCACGGTCATACGCCCGTTGCAGGGACCGGCCAATGGCACCGCAGTCATCATTGCTCCCGGAGGCGCCTATGTCGGGCTTGCGGCGATGCTCGAGGGAATCGAGCCTGCGGCCTGGTTTACGGCGCGAGGCGCAACCGCATTCATTCTCACGTACAGGGTCGGGCCGAAGGCGCGCTTGCCGATCCCGCTATCCGATGGCGCGCGTGCCGTGCGCTTCGTGCGCGCCAGTGCCAAGGCGTTCAACATCGACCCTGCACGCATCGGAATGATGGGATTTTCCGCAGGTGGTCACCTCTCTGCGACTACTGCAGTCGATGCGACGGCGGGCGATCCGAATTCGCAAGACCCGATCGAGCGCGTGAGCAGTCGTCCGGACTTCCTGATCCTCGTCTATCCCTGGCTCGAGGGCATGCAGGTGCGTCCCGATGGCACCTCGTCCTACTGCGACTTCGCCAACAGGCGTGGTGGTGGGCCACCATGTCAACCAGCGGAATACGCGCGATTCCGGCCTGTTGAGCACGTCACCGCCACAACGCCGCCGACATTCCTGTTCCATACCACCGACGACGAGCTGGTTCCGGTGGCCGGCAGCGTGCAGTTCTACGAGGCACTGGTGAGCAAGGGCGTAGCGGCCGAGCTCCATGCTTTCGCAAGCGGTCCGCACGGCGTCGGTTTGGGAGGTCGCAGTGCGGCGCTTTCACGCTGGCCCGAGCTGCTCGAAGGCTGGATGCGCGCCAGGCGACTGCTGGAATCGCCCGATGCACGCAAGTGACACTGCAGGTCATAGTCTGAAGCTCGCGCTCAGAAACCAGGCACGGGGCTGCACTGTGACCACACTGAACACCTCATTCTGTGGCGTTCGGCTGCGATCCAGACCATCAAACCCGCCTACTCCCTGCCAGCTCAGGATGCCGCGTGAGTTCGCCACATTCTTCACGATTAACTGCACGTCGATGTTGTCCGTCAGGTCGTACTGCGCGCCGAGATCGAGCACGCGATATGACGGCAGCTGGAAGGTGTTGCTCGCGTTCGCCTGTCGCTCGCCCATGTGGCGGAAAGTCGCGTACACGGCGCCGCGTCCCACTTTGTAGGTGCCCGTCGCCGAGGCAATGATGTCGGGTTGGTTGAGGGCATCGCCATCGGGCACGCTCACGACGACATCGTCAGCCCTGCCCGGCTGACCCGGATCCCAGAAGCCATTGTTGGCAGATGTGCTGTCTGCCCAGGTCAACGCTGCGCGCAGCTCGAAGCTCGTGGTGAAATCGATGTCCGCCTCGATCTCGATTCCTTTCGTCTTGACGTTGCTGAGCGGGGGCGGCCGAACGTAGTTGGTGCCATCGACATCCGTGAACTGCACGGGCGAGCCGAAGCCGCCGACGTTCTTGAGGTTCGTGTAGAACGGCGTGACCGTGACCGAGTACCGCTCGCCGCGCGCGGTGTGACCGATCTCGATCTGCTGCACGGTTTCGGGAACGAGCAGAACCCCGTTCACCCCGTCGATCGGATCGACAAAGGCCGCCAGGCTCGGCGCCTTCTTGCTATGCGCGTACCGGATATACGTCGATTGACTGGTGCTCCACGCGTAGCTCAACGCGGGAGAGTACGCCCAGTAGTGAAACGTCTTGTCGTAGCGCGTGGCCGGATTCAGGCTCTGCACTGTGTTGTCGAACAGCGTGTCGACATTTCCGTCGAGCCCACCGTTGGCATCCGTGAACTGGCTCGCTGACTGGTTCGTTCCTTCTGCACTGATGGTTTCGTAGCGTACGCCCCAGTCGGCCGTGAGCGTATCCGTCACACGCCAGCTATGACCGAAGAAGGCAGACACCTGGCGCTGGCTCGCACGCGAGGCGAAGTTGGTAAACGAGCCGATCTTGCCGAGCCCCGCGAACCCGTCCGGACCCGTCACGGCCTGCACGACTCCAGCCTTGCCAGGATCGTCCGCTCCATCTCGCAGGATCGTCACATCGAGCAGCTCACGTGCAGGTGTGAACTGCGAGATGCCGACTCCTCCTTCGCCACTGCGCCACCTGAAATCGGACTTGCCGTAAAAGAATCCGAGATCGAACGTCATGCGCTCGATCTCCTTCGTCAGCACGAGCTGGTCGATCGTCTCATTCGCACCGGTCTCCACGGCATACGCGGTCTGAAACAGGATGGCGTTGCGCAGAGCCGGATCATCCGGAAGCCTCGAATTCAGGACACTGAAGACCGGCTGGCCCTGCGCATCCGTCGTCGAACGCACCTGTGCCATGACCTGACCGGTGGAGCGATTCGTGAACGAAATAGTGCCAGTGAACGGCACGACACCCGAGGGGCCTGAGGTGCCGACGGCGAGAATGCCATTGCCGAATGGCGCCGGCCCGTAGATGCCGGGCTCACTCACGGGCATCGCGAAGATCGCCGCCCCCGAATTCCAGTCCGAATGGTTGCGGGAATACTTGAGCTTGTTGCTCACCGACCAGCCGCCCTCGAGCTCGTGATCCCAGTTGAGGCCGATCGCTCTGGAGATGCTGTGGATTCCTTTTTCCGGATCCCAGGAGTCGCTCGCACTGGGACGCCCCGTGGGGAAACTCTCCGCGAGCGCCGGAAAGGCATGCGCCCGGCGCGGCGGGTTGACGGAGCTGTTGAAGTCGAATGTGCCGAGCGGCCGCGGATCGCTGAAGCCTTGTACCGGCAGGAATTCATCCCACAGGTTGTGATCGTTGAGATACTTGGCATTGAGCTGGAGCGTGCCGCTCCCGTAGTTCCAGCGCAGGTTGCCGCGAACCTGGCCGCCGTGATTCATGGAATAGCCCGGATCACGCGGGCCCGTGGCATCGCGATAGAAGCCGCCAATGGCATAGGAAACGCTGTCCTTGACGGCGCCGCCCTGGTAGAGATCGAGCCGATAGTAGGGATTGTCGAAGGCTCCATCACCTTCGGCGCCGACACGGGCACGCACTTCCGTGCCCGGATCGTCGCGACCATTGCGCGAGATGTAGTTGAACAGTCCACCCGGCGCGTTCGGCCCGGCGATCGCAGAGGCTCCGCCGCGCACCGCTTCGATGCGCTTCGTCATGATGTCCGGACGCGCGTAGTAGTCTGGCCCGTTGTTGGTTGCCAGCACGTTCTGCACCGGCAGCCCATCTTCCTGGAGCGACGTGTAGAAGTAGCCGTTGTTGCCATCCTGTGAGTTGGCGTTGATGCCACGGGTGTAAACGATATTGCGTATCTCGCCCAAAGCCGAATTCACGAACACGCCCGGCACGTCTTTCAGAAAGTCCGCGGCGCTCACGGGAGCGAGCTGGCGCAGCTGATCGGCGTCGAGCGTGGTCACCGCAACGGCGGCACCCTGTTCGGCGCGCGAGCTGAACACACCGGTCACGATCACCTCTTCCAGCGGCTCCTTGTTGCCGGAGTCAGGGCGTGTCCCTGATGGTGCATCCGAGGCGGGACGCTCCGCCTGCGCGAGACGAATACGTTGCCAGAGGCCGGTGCGACCGGAAACGTCCGCATTGCCGGTGGGCGCCGGTCCGGTGAACTGTGTCGTGCGATTCGGGGCTTCGCTCGTACCGGAACGCGCCGGAATGGGAATAATGGTCACGCCGCCCGAGTCCCCCAGGCTGCGAAAGGTCAGCCCAGTTCCTTGCAGCAACTGCGTCAGCGCTTCTTCGGCAGTGAGCTCGCCGGAGATTCCCTGGGTCTTGATGGAACCGACCTCGTCCGACACATAGACGATCTGGAAGCCACGCTCTTTCGCAAGCGCCGTCAGCGCGCTCGCAAGCGACTGCGGAGGAATGAAGGTGGGCTTGCGAATTGCGGCCTGTGCAAGCGTCCCCGCCGCGAATCCATTCAGTGAAAGACAGGCGACGGCTGTCGCGACTGCAAGACGCATGAGAAGTCCTCCTCGAATGCAACGATTTCAGTCGTGACGAATGATGCGGATCTCCGAAGGTGTCTCGTGCACGGTGATGTCCGGGCGTTCGCGCAAATAGCTGATGAAGAATGTGGGGTCGGTAGAGAACACACCGCTCAGCCGCAACTCGGTACGTCCATGGTCTTCGACGATCAGTGATCGCTCGCTGTAGCGATTGAACTCCTCCGCCACATCCTGGAGTCGCATCTCGACCAGAACGAGTTGGCTCTGCGTCCATGCCGTCACAGCGGCGACGTTGGTCCGGACCGGACGGGTAACGGCTCGCGGTGTGAGCGTTACCTGTTCGCCGGCAGTCAGGAGGGAAGAGCCACTTGGTTGGACGGGGCTCGTAACTGCCACGCGTCCCTCGAGCACAGTGACCACGGTGGCACTGCGTTTGCGGTTTACATCGAACTGCGTGCCGACCGCTCTGACACGCGTGGTGCCGCTGTGAACGACAAACGGCCGCGCCCGATCCCTGGACACCTGAAAGAGCGCCTGCCCCTCCCGCAGCTCCACGCGTCGTTCATTCTCCAGCAGCCGGACGCTGATCCGTGACCGCGAGTTGAGCTCCACGATGGAGCTGTCACGGAGCCTCACAGAGCGATGCTCGCCCACGCCGGTTTCGTAGACCTGACCGCGATCGAGCAGAAACCACGCAGATATGCCAGCCAGCATCAGGAGGCCTGCCAGGCATGCGGCAAGCGAGAATCTGCGCAGTCTCTTGCGGCGCGTGTCTGCTCCGCCATCGACCGTTTCCAGCACTGCGCAGGGCAGCTCGACCACGTTGGTCAGAGCGGCCCCATCGTTCTCCATGAGATGAGCATCGCTCGCTGGCAGTGCCTCGCTGTATTTCCAGATCGCTGCAATTTCGAGATATGCGCGCAAGTGTTCGGGGGAGCTGCGCACCCACGCATCGAATTGCGCGCGGCTGGCTGCGCTCACATCGCCCGCACGCAATTCCACGAACCACGCGGCCGCTTCCTCGGAGATTTGCGCGTTGAGCCTTGCATGGGTGCCACGGGCCATGGCGTTCACTCCATGTCCCGCAACCGCTTGCGCAGATGCGCCAGCGCGTACGCGAGGTACTTCTTGGCCGTGGCCCGGGAGATGCCGAGACGTTGACTGATTTCGTCCATGGACAAGCCATCGCACCTATAGAAGAGAAAGGCGAAGCGAATCTTCACGGGGAGCTCACGCAACGCGGCGTCGAGCTTCCTGACACACTCCTGCGCATCGAGCTGCAGCTCCGGATCGGAATCGGTCGCGGCAAAGAGCTCATTGAGGACGTGTTCGAGCTCGACAGTGGGCGTCGCCGCCGAGCGCAACTCGTGCTGCCGGGCCACGTGCCAGGCGATCGTGAAGATGTATGCGTCGGGCGCGCGGATGGTGTCGACGTTCGGCACGCGCAAAAGACGCAGAAACGCTTCCTGGATGATGTCCGGGATGTCTGCGCTATTGCGGACGCGCGCCCGCAGGAACCTCCTCAGGGGTTCGCTCTGCCGGCTGGCAAGTTCCTGCACCAGTGCGGGTATGAGCTTGACCGGCAACGTGGGACTCCCCAGAGCTGTCCTTACTCCGATAGAGCGATTCCCGAGGCAATCGATACCTCGAGTTTGCTTACTCCGGTTCGAGCGTGACGAGCACGATGTCGTTGGTCCGCATCGGCAGGTCCACGCTCAACGCGCCGTTTGAGCTGACCCGCACACGCCGGACAGTCTCGGGCACATCGCGGGTGAGCGCGTTCAGCTGTTCCAGTTGCTGAGCGTTCAGGCTGGCCGGCGCTCCCATTTCCAGGTACGCGGAATAGGCGTCGTTGGCGCGATATCCGGTTCGGCGGGTCTGCATGCGATAGGCGCCCGGCGCGAGATGACTGAAACGGACCTGCACGGCCGGCGCCGTGTTCGCCGGCTGTATCTTGGTGAAGAATGGTCTGTTGCTGACTTTCTGCTCAGGCTGATGCCAATCCCAGATCAGCACCGCGGTGGTCTTTCCATCGCTGGCTGCCCACGTCTCACCATCCGCGCCGGGAATCTCCTTGCCACGCAAGGCATTCAGGTATTTGTATGCAAAGAACGCGGGCTTGCGGATGCCTTCGCGATTCAGCAGGCCGAACCCTCCGTGGAACGGCGTCGGCGGCGGGCCGGGCTCTTCGAACAGATCGCTGTAGGTCCAGTAGCTCATCCCCTGGGCCAATCCCTGGCTACCCTTGAGTTTCGTCAGGATGTAAGGCGCGCTGATATACGAATCGTGCACGGGGTCGCGCGGTGTGTAGCTCGTGCTCCATTCGGTGAAGAAGAGCGGGAGGTTCGGGAATCGCGCAGCAGAGATCTGCTCCCGTACTCGGCGCACGTCGCCGACGATCGCATCCGGTGAAGGTGAGAGCTTCGTGTCGCTCTTCCCCTCTTCGTCCAGAAAGCCGTGATCGACGCCATAGCTGTGAGTCGTGACGAAATCTACGGCGGAACCGCTTTTGGCGACGTGATCGAGAAACTCCGGCACCCACGCGGCACCTGCGGTGGAGGGACCCCCGACACGCAGTGCCGGATCGATCGCCTTGATCGTCTTCGCCGTCAGGTCGTAGAGCTCGAAGTACGCTTTCTGGTCGGCCCGTTCCCAGAAGCCGTCGAGATTGGGCTCGTTCCAGACTTCGAAGTACCACTGTCGCACCTCCGCGGCGCCGTAGCGGGCGCGTAGATGCTGGATGAAGGCGTCGATCAGATCTCGCCACGCCGACGGCACCGGATGAGAGGTGTTGCCCTTCCAGTAGAAAATCGTCTGCTTCGAGGTGGTCATCGCCTGCGGTGTAAAACCCAGCTCCACGAAAGGCCGGATGCCTTTGGCGAGCAATCCGTCGTATAGCTGGTCGATCTTCGTCCAGTCGTAGATCGTGCGGCCGTCCACGACCCGAACCGTGCCGAGAACGTCATGAAAGATGTCGTGGAAGCGAACGTAGCGGAAGCCAAGCTCGTCGACTGCTGTCTTCAGCTGCGCCTGACTGTCGGCTCGGATCAGGGTGCCGGGATAATCGGCGCCGACGGACAGATCGAAAAATCGGTCGACAGACTTTTCAGCACGGGCCGCATCGATCTCGATCACGCGCAGAGGCGGCTCGCGCTTCTCGGCCGACATCACCGTTGCGCAAGCCAGGCACCCGAAGAGCAGGTTACGGAACATCGGTTATCCGGGGCGCCAGGCGCATCGTCGCACTCAACGGCTTGTCCGCTGACGAGCGTCCGACGCTGACTCGATACGGGCCTGCTTTCAGCTCCCAGCGATTTCTCCGGGCATCGAAGATCGAGAGGTAGCGTGGCTCGAGAACGGCGCTCATGCGCTTCGATTCGCCGGGCGCGAGCGTGACTCGTTCCCACGCGACCAGGCGCTCGAACGACTCCCCCGTACTGGCAGGCAACTGCACATACACCTGTGCCACATCCGTGCCGGCACGCTGCCCGGAGTTCGTGACCGTAAACGCAACCTGCCGGCGACCCGCGTCCAGCTCGAGAGCCGAGTACTGGAAGTCGGTGTACGACAACCCGTGGCCGAACGCGAACAACGGCGTTTTCTTTTTCGCTGCATACCACCGATATCCCACGGCTCTCCCCTCCACGAGTTTCACATCGAAAGGCTGATCCGCCGCAGAGCGCATGCCCTGGATGAGCGGACTCGGCAGATCGGCCTCGCTCCTCGCAAAGGTGATCGGCAATCTTCCGGACGGATTGATGGAACCGAACAGAATGTTCGCCAGCGCTTCAGCGCCGCCAATGCCTGGGTACCACGCAGCCAGCACGCCCTGGACGTCATCGATCCAGGGCATGGTGATCGGGCCGCCCGTTTCCAGTACGACGACCGTGCGCGGATTCGCGCGGGCAACGGCGCGAACCAGCTCGTCCTGACCGTCCGGGAGTGCGAGGCTGGCTGCATCCCGCCCTTCACTCATATATTGATTGACGAACACGATGGCGACGTCGGCCGCGCCCGCAAACGTCGCGGCTGCAGACCGATCCGTGCCATCGTGGTAGTCAACGCGTGCACGAGGTGCTTTGGCGCGAATGGCTTTCAGCGGCGAGGACGGGAAGTACACCGGCATCTGCCACGCGGCAGTTCCGGGCTTGGGATCGATTGCATTGCCTCCGGGCGCATCTACTTGCGCCGAGCCTCCGCCGGATAACACTCCGACGTCCGCATGCGAGCCAATCAGCGCGATGGACTGAATGTCAGTGGATAGCGGCAGATGGCCTGCGGCATTCTTGAGCAACACGATGCTCTGCTCGGCGATGTGCTGCGCCTCTTCACGGCCGCGAAACGGGTCGACGACGCGACGGACGAAAGGCTCGTCGATCACGCCCACCGCGAACATGCTGCGCAGAATGCGATGGACCATGTCGTTGAGGCGCGTGAGCGGCACGTTCCCCTTTTCGACCGCATTCTTCAATGCGGGGCCGAAGTAGACGTCTTCGGCCATCTCCTGATCTAGCCCGCTCAGCGCCGCCTCGACGGTGCTGTGCGTGCCGCCCCAATCCGAGAGCACCCAGCCGCGAAAGCCGAAGTCCTTCTTCAGCACCTGGTTCAGAAGGTAATCGTTCTCGCACGCATAGTGGCCGTTGACCTTGTTATACGCGCACATGACCGCCGCTGGCTGGGCGATCTGATGCGCGATCTCGAAGGCGAGCAGATCCGTCTCGCGCAGCGTGCGCACATCTGTGACGACATTCAGGACCTCGCGCCCGGTTTCCTGATCGTTCAGCGCGTAGTGCTTGAGGTTCGCCATCACCTTCTGTGCCTGAACGCCGCGCACCATGTGGCCGACGAAGGTGCCGGCAAGAATCGGGTCCTCTCCCGCGTACTCGAAATTGCGGCCGTTGCGCGGCTCGCGGGTCAGATTCACACCGCCGCCGAGCGACATGTTGTGCCCCTGATCGCGCAGCTCGCGGCCAATCACCGAGCCGTACAGAACCGCGAGCTCCGGATTCCAGCTCGATGCCGCGCCGAGCACGGATGGAAGCAACGTCGAGTAGCGACTTTGCAGGGCGCCGAGCCGCACGCCGACGGCAGCGTCCGAAAGATTGATATCCGGGATGCCGAGCCGATCGATGCCGGGTACGAAGCCCGCGCCGAGATTCGAGCGCGGTGGGATCACTTCGTTGGGCCGCAGAACTCCCCAGCCAGTGCCGTGCACGAGCTGGATCTTCTCGTCGAGGGTCATCTGCGCGATCACGAGGTCCGCACGAGCATCCGGGGACAGCGACGCATCCATCCACGGAAAGCGCTCCGCTGTGCTCGCGCCGAACGAGGTGGCGGACCACAGAAGCAGAACGAGATACGCGAGGGTGTTCCGCGTAGCCATCTAGTCGCCGCTCCTGTCCATGATCTTTATCACCTCCCTGACGCTGCCATCCCCGCCCGTCAACGCTCTCTTCTTCTCGTCCCAGCGCAGGCGCAGCGTCTTGCCCTCACCTTTCTCATATCTATAAGAGACACCATCGTCGTCATAGAGCACGAATTCGGTATCCCGGCCCGGGTAAACACGGACTTCGCGCAGCGCCTGCGTCGTGGCCGTATTGGCAATGTCCACGCCCAGCGGCACGATCGAACCGGCGCGCACGAACACCGGTATGGTGTCGATGGGCGACGCCACCGTGACCGCGCGACCGCCCGCGATTTTCTCGTTCGTCCAGAAGTTGTACCAGTCGCTGCCGGCCGGCAGATACACCTGTCGGCTCTCGACGCCCTGCTCCGTCACCGGGGCAACGAGAAAAGCCGGGCCGAACATGTATTCGTCGCCGATCGTGAGCACGCGCGGATCGTGCGGAAAGTCCATGAACAGTGCACGCATGAACGGCGCGCCCATGTCGTGCGTGCGCTTGCCCAGCGAGTACAGGTACGGCATGAGCGTGTAACGCAGCTTCAGATACCTGGCGATGATGCCTTCCGCCGCTTTGCCGTACGACCAGACTTCAGTCTCTTTGCGCATCCCATGCGCGCGGAACGTCGGTGTAAACGTCGCGTACTGATACCAGCGCGTGATCAGCTCCGGGTAGTCATCGTTGTGGCCGACGACCGCGCGTGCATCAGAGGGATCGACGAGCGGCCGCCGCTCCGGCGTGTTCTGCTGCGGCAACCACTGCCAGCCGCCGATGTCATTGCCCCAGTACGCAAGTCCCGAGGCCGTGAAATTGAGACCCGTGGGAATCTGCCGTTGCAGAGCTTCCCAGGTCGGCGGGATATCCGAAGACCAGAAGAGGCTCCCGTATCGCTGCGCGCCGAGGTACGCGGCGCGCGCCAGGATCAGATTGCGATGGTTCGGCCGATCCCGGCGCGATCCTTCGGCAACACCCTGCGTGTGCACGAGCGGATACAGGTTGTGATAGCGATCGCCCGAGCCGATGCTGTAGAAGTAGCCATCCGGCACGAGATCGGGCTCGGTCTCGTCGAGCCAGAACCAGTCGAATCCCTGCGAGGCGATGTTGTCGCGGATGCGGCCCCAGAACCACTCGCGTGCCTGCGGGTTCGTGCTGTCGAGGAGCGCGCCGGCGCGGTCGCTGCGAACCTCCAGTCCATCCACCGGCTTCCCTCCGGCATCCCTGAGTAGCCAGCCCTTCGCCGCCAGCATGTCGAAGTAACGGGATTCCTTCTCGAACCGCGGCCAGACACTGATGATCGAGCGCATGCCCTGCTCGTGCAGCGTACGGTTCATCGCGGCTGGATCGGGGAAGTCGACCGCGTTGATGTCGAGCTGCCCCATGCGCGTCCAGTAGAACCAGTCCACGACCATGACATCGAGTGGATAGCCGCGCTTGCGATAGCCCTCCGCTATTTCCAGCACCTGCTTCTGGCTTTCGTACCGAGCCTTGCTCTGGATGTAGCCGAACGCCGCCTTCGGCGGCAGCGGCGTCACGCCGGTGAGCGTGCGATAGCCCGCATAGATCTCATCCGCCGTAGCGCCCGCGATGACGAAATATGAGACGCGCTCGCCAACTTTGGAGTGCCACACGGTGCGTCCATGCAATCCAGCGGAGATTTCGGTGGCCGACGGATTGTCCCAGATGACGCCGTAACCCTTGTTGGTGACGAGAAACGGCACACACACTTGTTCGCCCGCCGGCGCATCGTAGTAGTGCCGGCAGTCGATGGTGCGACCCCGGTGATCGAGAATGCCTTCCTGATTCTGGCCAAGTCCGTAATAGTGCTCATCACGCGGCGCCACGAAGCTCGCACCGACACGGAATGTCTTTTCACCGTTGACGGTGTGTGGCGCCATCTCCCAGCCGCTCATCTGCAGCACAGTGGCGCCGCGCGCATCGCGCACCGTGAGCAATACCGGCGGCAGCGATGGCGCGAAATAGCGCTCCATCTGGCTCGGTGGTCCGGGACGAGGTTGCGCCGTAACTTCCACCGAGATGAGCGCGGATGCAAAGACATCGCCGGATGCGCGCGCTTCGTGTCGCCATCCCTTGCCGTCCGGTGCGCCGACGAAACCGTAGCCCGGTGGGGCGAGGGCGAGTTCTCTTTCCTGGCTGATCGTGACGCGCACGATGTTCGGCGCGTATGCCTCGATTGCTACAAAGCTGCCGTTGCGGTCGAGCAGGGCGAGCGGATCCGCGATCGCCGTGCTGCTCATCGCGACAAGCACAGCGCCGATGGACACCTTGAGCATTCTGTATCCCATATCAGCCCGTGCCACGTGCCGAACAATGCTGATCGATGAAAGATTGATGAGTGGGCATGGCTCGCGCCGTTTTCATCACCACCTCCCTGACGTGTTGCATGAAGCGTCTCGTGTTTTCCAACGGGAGCGAGTCTGCCAGGGGATCGTAACCGCGCGGCACGGCGCCCTGTCCGAGCAGGACTGCAATCCAGCTGTCCTCGGTGAAGAGCTCTTCCTGCCGCCGCAGCACACGTCCCTTCGATCGAAACAGCACAAGCTTCTGTTGCAGCGTCTCCGGGATATCCATATCGCGGCACCTCACCCAGAACGGCGTGTCTGTGCGACTGGTCGCCTTGTAATGCAAGATGATGAAATCCCGCGTCTGCTCATATTCCTGAATCGTGGCGCGGTTGTACTCATCGATCTCCGGCTGCGAGAACGTGCGATCCGGAAACAGCGCTAGGAGTTTCGCGATACCGACCTGGATCAGATGAATGCTCGTCGATTCGAGCGGCTCGATGAATCCACCGGCAAGGCCGATGCAAACACAGTTCTTCTCCCAGAAAGTTTTGCGCCGACCGGCCACGAAGCGCAGCGTGCGAGGCTCGGCGAGCGCCTTGCCGTCGAGATTGGAGAGCAAGCGCCTACGGGCCTGCTCGTCATCGATGTAGTCGCTGCAATAGACGTATCCATTTCCGATTCGATGCTGCAGCGGAATGCGCCAGCGCCAGCCTGCTGCATCGGCCGTCGACCGCGTGTACGGCAGAAGCTCACCGCTACTCTCGCAGGGAACGGCGACGGCACGGTCGCACGGCAACCATCGAGCCCAACTCTCGTACGGAATCCCCAGGGCCTGACCTGCGAGCAGACTGCGAAAGCCACTGCAATCGATGAACAGCTCGCCCTCGATACAGCGGCCATCCTGCAATGTCACGGAGGTGATGAAGCCGCTCTCGGGATGCTTATCGACCTGCGTGATCATGCCTTCTCTTCGGACGACGCCGCGCTTCTCGCTGTACGCTCGCAGGTAACGCGCATACAGGCTGGCATCGAAGTGGAAGGCGTAACGGAGCGAGGATAGAACGGACTGCGGTCCGCCTGTGGGCCGCGCGAAGCGCGCCAGTCGTGCGGCGACCGTACAAAGATTGTATTCGGCAAGCTCGGCCGCCTCAGCGCACACGGCAGGGTCGCGTGACAGCCTCAGCCACAGTTGATGGAACTTGATGGCCTCGATGTCGAGCCCAAATGTTCCGAACGGATGAATGTAGCGATTGCCGAGGCAGTACCAGTCGACGAACTCGATGCCGAGCTTGAAGGTGCCCTGCGTGCTGCGGACGAAGTCGTCTTCGTCCAGTCCGAGCAAATGGTTGAACGTGAGCAGCGTCGGAATCGTCGCTTCCCCGACTCCGACGGTACCGATCTCTTCGGATTCGATGAGCTGCACCGAAACCCCGGCATGCGCAATCATGCGTGCGAGCGCCGCCGCGCACATCCAGCCGGCTGTCCCGCCACCCACGATGACAACATTGCGGACCGGTCCGCCGCGATCGTGGTGTACCTCCTGTGCCATCGATCGCCCGCTCAGGCCGCCGTCCCGAAGCGGCGCTTCGCGACCGCATTGATGAGCTCGCGATTCGTCGGCAGCGTCCGGCACGCGTATTCCGCCTGGCGCTGGATTTCGGCGAATGCCGCGCGTGCCTCGTCGTAATACTTGAGTACGCCCGCGCGCGGACGCAGGTCCGTCCGATAGCCCATGCCATAGAGCACGTACTGCCAGCTCGCCTCGGTGAAAATGTCGACGTTCGAATCGATGTCGATCGAATCGGGTGGCCGAAACCGCCAGCGCTCGAGCAGATCGTGAAGGCTGTCTGGAATGCTGCTCGCCGCGGCATTGTCGTGCCAGAACGAGGTATCGCGACGCTCCGTGATGCAGTAGTGCAGCTTGATGAAATCCCGCGCACGCTCGTAGCGCCGACGCATGAGCTCGTTGTATTGCCGCGCGCTCGTCTCGAGGTCACCGCCCCACGGGAACAGATTCGCGAGCATCACCGCCGCCACTTCGATGAAGACGATGCCCGTCGCCTCCAGCGGCTCGAAGAAGCCGCTCGAGAGGCCGATGGCCACGCAGTTCTTCTGCCAGTTGATCTTGCGGTAGCCGGCGTCGAAGCTGATCTTGCGGAAAGGCAGGTCCGCACCGGCCTCGCCGACATAGCGTCTCAGAATCTGCTCGGCACGTTGCTCGTCGGTGTGGGTTGAGGAGTACACGTAGCCGACGCCGCGCCGTTCATGCAGGCCGATGTCCCAGGTCCAGCCGCATTCGTGTGCAGTAGAGATGGTGTAGGACGCGATCGGGGCATCCGGACGCTGATAGGGCACCTGCATCGCGAGCGCGGTATCGCAGAAGAGGACGCTCCGGCACGACCTGTATGGCACCTGCAGGGCGCCTCCGATGAGCTGCGCGCGAAACCCCGTGCAATCGATGAATAGATCGGCGCTGAGCTCGCCGTGCGCACGCGTAGTGACGGTAGCGATGGAGCCATCCTCGGCAAGGTTCACCGCATCCACCGTGTCTACGATGTGACGCACGCCGAGCGCAACGGCGGCTTCCCGCAGGAAGCTCGCCAGCTTCACAGCATCGAAGTGGAACGCGTAGTTGAGCGGCGCCTCGTAGTCGCGGTGGGTGATGAGCTTCGGGGCGCGAGATGCATCCGCCACGCGCTTCTGCGGCGTGTTGACCTCATCCCAGTTGACGTTCTCCCCGGCGACGCCGAGCAGCCAGTATGGCAGCAGGTCGAGACCGCTCGGCTCATGCGTGACCTGAAACGAATGCAGGTAGTGATCCGGCTGCTCATGCCCGGGATAGCGCCAATGAACGAACTTTGCGCCCTGCTTGAACGTCGCGTTGGCCTCGCGAATGAGGCGCGCCTCGTCCACACCGATCCGCTTCAGCGTCTTGCGGATGGTGGGGAATGTGCCCTCACCCACCCCCAGGATGCCGATATCAGCCGATTCGATGAGCGTAATGGAGATCCCGCCCGACGCCTGTGCGCCGAGTATGCGCGCGAGATATCCCGCGGTGATCCAGCCCGCCGTGCCGCCACCGACGATCAGCACGCGCTTCACGGCATGTGGCACGTCATTGCCTCAATAGCTGTACCTCACGGCGATGCTGGCGCGGCGGTCCGACATGAACCAGCTGCGCGGGAGTTTTGTGCCGTTCGGGTAGCCGCCCTGCAGCGTCTTCGCGATCTCGTTCGTCAGATTGCTGAGCTCGATCGAGAAGGCAAGATGATCGTTGGGCCGGAAAGTGGTCCCGAAGTCGAGCTGGCCGTACTTGTCCGAATAGACCGGCAGGTTGATGTCGGTGAACGTGCTCACACCGGGGGCGGAAAAGAAATTGTAGTCACCGTTGGTGCCGTTGGCGTTCGTGGACATCAGGTACTCGCTGCGCCATGACCACGCGAGACGGACGGACAGCGGCCCGCGCTCGTACATGCCAGTGATGTTGTAGTTGTGGCGCGAGAGGCCTTGCACAGGCGCATCGAAACGCTCCACGCCGTTGATATCGACGTAGCGGTCGCCCGGATTCTTGCTGTCGACGAAGGTGTAGTTCGCCTCCACTCCGAGTCCATCGAACGGCGCGGGCAGGCGCTCGAAGAACTTGCGGCCGCCGACTTCGACGCCGCGAACCGTGGCGGTTGCGGTGGCGTTGGAGTAGTTGCTCGCCTGCGCCAGCTCGATGATCGTCTGGTCCGTTGGGAGGACGTAGTGCACGGGCACCAGCTGATTCACGCCTCCGAACGTGATCCAGTTGTGGATCGACTTGTGAAACAGCGACATGTGCGCCGTCGTGCTGCGGCTTGGATACCACTCCGCCGAGATGTCCGTGTTGTCGGAAATCATCGGTCTCAGGTCCGGATTGCCCGCCTCGGTGGTAAAACCATCGAAATTGGGTGTGCCCGTTCCGTTCGTACGCACTCCGAGCTCACCGCTCGCTCGCAAAGCCAGAAACGTCGGTTGATCGAGCGTCACGCTGTAGCCGAGCCGGAGTTGCACGGTCTCGATCGGCAGCAGCATGATGTTGACAGAGGGCAGCAGCCGCGTGAACTTTCGGCCACCCGCGCGGTTCTGCTCGGAGGTGTCGATGGCCATGACGGCGCCGTTGCGCAGGAACACGTTCGCGTTCTGATGGAAGAAGCCGGTGCCTTCGTTCTCGATCCTGACGACACGCGCACCGATGTTCCCCTTGTACGTCATGCCGAGCAGCTCTTTTTCGCCGCCGTCGAAGCGGACGAGGCCATAGAGGCTCGTGGTGTCCGTCTTGCTGTTCGAACGGTCGAAGGGCAGGAATCCGAGCGGCTGCGGTGGCAGGCCGCCGCCGTAGTAGGCGTGGTCGCCGATCAGGTCGAACCGGCCTGTCATGGCATAGCTGGGCATCAACGTGTTGCCTGGCAGGTTGGCGTCGCCGCGGAAGAAGTTCTCGAGCACTCTCCGCTCGACATCGCCGGGCCGCGCATCGTTGAAATGCAATTGCGGGCTGCCGTTCCAGCCCCGCCCGAGAGCAATCCAGTTATAGCTGTTGTTGTCGTCGCGCTCCGAGCGCTCGGCGTAGCGCGCACCGAACCCGACGGCGCGGAAGAACTGCTCGCCTGCGAAGTTGTACTCGAAGTCGAGATTGCCCGCGTACAGCGTGCCACGGTTGCGCTCCGAGTGGTCCATGGTCGCCTGCCACTCGTAGCGGCTCGGGTCGTCGAGCGTCTGGGCGAGCGAGGCCGGCACGCTGACTTGTGGCAGCTCGCCCGTCAGGTCGAGCCCGAATGACGACGGAAACGGAACGCCGGGGAAGACATTGTAGTCGTCGCGAGCCGATACCGAGTTGACGAGCTGGAAGCCGCCCTTGATGGCCCAGTTGCCTTCCGGCTGCCAGCTGAACGAGGTTGCGTAGTCGCGCGTGGTGCTCGAGCCCCTGGAAACCTGGCTGTTGCCGCCTGTGTTGATGACACCGCCCGAGCGCGTGAAAGTGCCGTTGTCGCGGACGAAGACGTCGTCCGATCTGACCAGCACGCCGTTCGAGTCGAAGACCGTGTTGGCGAGCGGATTGACGCTCAAGTCCTTCGACGTGACGAACAGGCTGCTTTCGAGGTTCTTGTCCGTGTAATTGGACACGAAGACGGTCTGTGAAATGAGGAGCGATTCGCTCGGGGCCCACTGCAGGCCAACGTACAGGCCTTTGCGTGTGCGGTCGAAGTTGCGGTCGCCATAGTCGTAGCCGCCTGGAATGTAGCGTTGCTGGCCGTCCACCATCGTTCGGTAGTACGGCTCCATGCGGAAGAAATCGGAATTGGCCGAGTACTGGTTGTAGGCAACGTCCACGAGGGCGCCGAGCTCGCCGATGCCGGTTTCCAACCGGTCGGAAAACAGGACCGAGCCGCCCGGCTTGGTTTCCTTGCGCAGATCGCCGTAGTTGCCGTCGAGCGAGGTCTGCAGGGTGCGTTTGTTGAAATCGAACGGCATCTTCGTGCGCAGATCGATCTGGCCGCCCGTGCCGCCTTCGATCAGATCCGCGGTCGCGCTCTTGTAGACGTCGACAGCGGCCATCAGCTCCGGCGTCACATCGCTCCACGACAACGCGCGACCACCCGAGGCGCTGAAGATTTCGCGGCCATTCAGGCGACTCGCGACGCCGGACAGGCCACGAACCTGCACGCCCGTGCCTTCGCCAGAGAAGTGATCAGGATCGTTCAGTGAGCCATAGCGGACGATTGCCACCCCTGCAACACGCTGCAGGACTTCGGTGACGCTGTTGTCCGGCAGCATGCCGGCCTCGTCCGCGACGACAGAGTCGACGATGGATTCGGAGGCTCGCTTGCGCTCCGTGGCGGACTCCAGCGCCCGGCGGCGTCCGGTCACCACGATCTGCGCAACATCACTGCTGCCCTTCGCGTCGGCAGAGTCCCCTGCCCGGGGGCCTTCACTCGCCGCGGGCGTCTGTCCGTAGGCCACGCCGGTCAGCGCAAGCGCCATCGCCAATGCGGATGCGGTAGCCGGAACGCGGAGTTCCAGGGCTGGCTTGGTGTGCGATCGGACGCGCGGGTCGTTCTTTCGATATGCCACGTTCATCCCCCCTCGGCATGAATCGCACGGAGGTTACCGCTAACAATTCACGTCGAACCAATGAAAAGTTCGCACCGACCCATATCATTTTGTGAATCACTTTACCGTTTGATTGTACAGGCCTTTACACTACGGACCAGAAGCGTCGAGTGCGTGGATATCGAAACGAGCATCTTTGGGCGCAAACAATTCATTGGTACACCGGTCATTGGTATCGCTACCCTGACGCCTGTATGGCACACGCGATCTATCCGAGTCTCCGTGACAGGAATGTCGTGATCACGGGCGGCGGTACCGGCATCGGCGCCAGCATCGTTGAGGCATTCGCCAGGCAGGGTGCGCGGACGTTCTTCCTGGACATAGCCGGAGAGCCTTCGCTCCGCCTGGAGATCTCGCTGGCGGAGCTTTCCCCTGCCCCGCGCTTCATCCACTGCGATCTGACCGATACACAGCGGATAAGCGAGGTGTTCGGCAGCATCGCGCGAGAGGCAGGGCCGATCCAGGTACTCGTCAACAACGCCGCAAACGACGATCGCCATCGCATCGAGGACGTGACGCCTGCTTACTGGGACGACCGGATTGCCGTGAACCTGCGCCATCTCTTCTTCTGCGCGCAGGCTGTGGCGCCGGCAATGCAGGAGGCACGCGCCGGCGCAATCATCAACCTCGGCTCCATTTCATGGCACCTCGGCCTGCCCGATCTCACGATCTACCAGACCGCCAAGGCGGGCATCGAAGGTATGACACGGGCACTCGCGCGCGACCTGGGCGAGTACGGCGTGCGCGTCACGTGCGTGGTGCCGGGCGCGGTACGCACGCCGCGGCAGGAGCAACTCTGGCACAACCCCTCGGAGGAGGTCCGGATTCTCGCCGGACAATGCCTCAAGAATCGCGTGGCACCGGCGGACATCGCGGCAATGGTGCTGTTTCTTGCCTCCGATGACGCGCGCATGTGCACCGGGCACGAGTATTTCGTCGATGCCGGTTGGCGGTGACTACGACGGGAGCGCCCGGTAATCGAATTGCCTCACCGCCACCTCGCCCTCCCCGGCGCAGTAGATGCCGATCTTCAGGCTCAGAAACCCACCGAAAACATTGTGATGGAGTCCGGAGACTTCCATTTGCCAGGGATGCTGCGTCCAGTTCGTTCCATCATGTGAGTAGTGAAACGTCACGATATTGGATCGGTTGGTCACCTTGATGTGCACGGTCCGGGTTGCCATGTTCTCGCGCATCCATCCATGTTCCTCGGCGTAGTTGTACGTGAACATCTGTCTGGTGCTGAAACCGACACCGCAGAAGCCTCGCTGACTGTAGAACAAGGTGAGCCCCGCCTGCGCTCCTTCCGAAACATCGAGCGTGACTGCCGCCTCGTAGCTCCTGTCTCCCACGATGACGGTCAGTGGCGATGAGTCCGCAACCGAGGAGCCCTTGCCCTTCAGAACCAGGCGCCCGTCCTGATAGCGAACACGCTGCATCTCATCCGGCCCGGGATCAAAGAAGCTCCACTGCACGCCAAACTTGCTGGTGGAGAAGTCATCGGAGAGCGCGAATCCGGCAGCACTCGCTTGCCCTCGTTGCGGCTTCGGCAAGGGCATCGACAGTGTGCCGCCCGCTGCCCGGAACCAGCCATCACTCGTCCACTCGATGGGTTCGAGCAGCGTTTGCCGGCCGAGCGTTCGAAAACCGTTTTCGTAGCCGTGATAGACCATCCACCAGTCGCCACCCGGCCCTTCGAGGACGGTGGCATGGCCGCGGGACCACCAAGGCTCATCCGCACTCTTCGTGCGCACGATGGGATTGTGAGGACAATCCTGCCAGGGGCCGTGGATCGATCGCGAACGGGCTACGATCACCATGTGACTGGTCGGCGGACCCGCGGTGCCACCGACCGCTGCAACGAGATAGAACCAGTCACCGCGCCTGAAGATTTTCGGTCCCTCGGGAGCGAACATTTCCACCACCCAATCCGCGGGATACCGCCATGGGTTGTAGACCTGCTCGAGGGGCCCCGATGTCGACAGCCCATCGTCAGCCAGCGCAATCCGCCTCACTCCATTGAAGAAGAGGTAGCGCTTCCCGTCTTCACCGACTGCGTGTCCCGGATCTATGCAGCCGGAAATCTTCAGATCGATCGGGTCACTCCACGGCCCGCGAATATCGTCGGCGTGAATGACGAAGATGCCGCTTTCACCGCTGGGATTCGCCGGAATGTATACGTAATAGCGTCCATGGTGTTTCACGAGATCCATGGCCCACACGGAGCCCAGAGGTTTCCTGAGAGCCGGGCCCACCGGTGCCCAATTCACGAGGTCCCGGGAATGCCAGATGACTGCACCCGGATACGAGAAGAACGACGAAAACGTCATGTAGTAGTCGTCGCCATCCCTGAGCACGGTCGGATCCGGATGATCCCCCGCGACGATCGGATTCAGGAATGTCCCATCTCCGAGATCGGCTTTGCGCTGCCCCTCGATGCCCCGCCCGTGCTTGATCGCGCTTTGTGCCGACGTGTGAGGTGCACGCGAACATCCTGAGCCGACGACAACCTGTGTTGTAGCGACTCCTGCCAAAGCCGCCTTGAAGACATCGCGCCGTGACGTCCGACTCATTCCGAAATCCTACGGAGCAATCACGCAGGCTTCAAACCTCGGTTGAGCCAGACATCCAGTACAGCGCATCGGCCTTTCACGCGCACCGCGTGCAGAGCCTCCTCGATGGCAGGTTCCACCTCGTGCGGCATCCGTACCACGCGTGCAAAGGCGGCGCCTGCCTTGGCGGCAACGCCCGAATAGTCGGAGGCCGGAGTGAAGTCCAGATCGAGGTGTTCGGATCGGCTGGCGAAACCAGTTGGATGCACATTCGATGCGGAGAAGCGTGGTGCGTTCCAACCGCCATTGTTGTAGATGACCTGGAGAAAAGGTGTGCCGTAGCGGCGCGCCATCCAGTGAACCGTGTCGGGAACGGAGAACATGTACGAGCCATCACCTGTCAGGGCGACAACCGTACTTTCCGGCGCGGCAAGCTTTGCGCCAATTGCCGCGCCACCATTCCAGCCAAGGGAGCTCCCGCCGCTGCAGAAGTAACTCCCGGGCCGAGTCGGCATCAGATGGGCGCTGATCACGCCATAGTTCGTAATGCCTTCGCTCAGAACGATCGAGCGGTCCCCACGCAAAGCCCCACGAACACATGCCGTCAGATATTCGGGAGAAACATGCGCGCCGGGCGTGACTTCCGCCCGAGACAGGTGCGCTGCCCGCTTTCGGTGTCGTTCCGCGTAGTGAGCGCGTCGCTCCTCGATCAGTGACTGCTCGAGCGTAGTTTGTGCGGCAAGCTCGTTGAGCTGTGCCAGCGCAGTCGCCACGTCCGCTGTGCAAGAGCGCTGCGCACCGATGTACCACAACGGAATCGAGGGCTTCAGCACATCCACATCGACGTGAAAGATGCGCGCCTGTGGACTCGGGCGATTGACGGTAGGGATCCATGGCACGTCACTGTCGAGCACGAGAACCACATCCGCCTCAGCCAGCGTCTCGTTCTGCTGCTGCTCATTCCACTGCGCCCCCTGATACAGCGGATGATCGTGCGGGAAATTGAGCGTGTGGGGTGCAGAGTCCAGCACCCCTATTCCAAAACGCTCGCACAGCTGGACGAGCTCGCCGACCGCGGCGTGCTTGCGTCCGGCATACGACGTCACCGCGAGCGGACGGCGTGCGGCGGCAAGCGTCGCAACGATCTCGCGGACGATTTCCTGGGGCAATGCTGTGGCACACGCCGGCTGCCAGCGGTCGAGCCTGATATCGCGAGGCTCTGTCTGGCTCTCCATGACCTCGCGCGCCCCGGTCAGATAGACCGGGCCCTTTGGATCGCTCTGCGCAATCTGCAGCGCTCGATGCACGAGCTGCTTGATATTCGCGCCCGTGCGCAGCTCCGTTTCATACTTCACGTACTGACGGACGATGCCGCGTTGGTCTGGAACGTCCTGCAGCCAGTGGATAAATTCGTTCCGGCTACCGGGCAGCTCGCCCTCCTGCGTGGCAGGCGAGAGGCCGGCAAAGATCAGCACCGGCGCTCGCCCACGCATGGCGTTGTGAACCGCTCCGGCGAGCGACTGCGTTCCGCAGTCCACGTGGACCACCACAGCCTGCGCCCTTCCGGACACCTGTGCGTAGCCCTGCGCCGCGGCCAGCCCGACCATCTCGAATGGCGTCGTGATGATCTGCGGGATGGCGCGTCCCGCGTGCCGTGCACCGGCAATCGCCTCGATCAGTGCCGGGTGATCGCTGCCGAAATTGGCAAACACGCACGAGACGCCAGCCTCTGTCAGGGCCTCCAGCAACGCGCTACTGGCCGTGTACATCAGCAACTGCCCTTTTTCTACTGCGCGGATCTATCGAGCAATGCAAGACCTGTGGCGATGATCTTGTCTTCCGCGCAGCCGGGCTTGAGCCTGGAGCCGATCACCTGAAAGGTGAGATGCGATCCGGCCTCGTTCGAATAGATATAGCCAGAGTTCGCCGTTCCGTTGGCGAGCGTCACCAGCATGAGCTTCGAGAGCGGCGCGGTTTGCTTCAGGCGCATGGCGATGTCGCTGTAAACCTCGCCATTCACCGAGGCAAGCGCAATGTCACCCAGTCTGAGCACACCGACCTTGATACTGACCGGTGCACCATCCTTGTACGGTGGCAACACGCCCTGACGGGCGCTCGTGTCCAGCCGGTCACGGCCTTCGCAAGTGAAGGTGTCGCTCGCAGCTGAGATGGAGATCTGGTCGTGAGTCTCCGGGCTGTGATTGCGCATCACCTCGATCGATGCTTCCGCGATCAATGCCCCCATCGCCGTAACGATCTCGCTCGTCTGCGTTTTGGCATCGGCATAGGAGGCCAGCTCCTCGGGCCTGAGCGGCGTATCCATCTCGCCGGTCTGACGCTGGTTCGCATTCAGCTCTGCGGCCGAAGCCCGCCATGGCGCAAGCGCCGTGATGCGATCGTCCGCAATCGCTGGAGAGCGCGTCCGCGTGCCCATCAGTTTCATCATCGGACGCGTGAAGAGAGGATTCTGATCGCCCGATGCGCCCTGGGTGAATATCGCGACGGTGTTGGGCCCGTACCGACGCTCGATGTAGCGCGACGCTTCGCCGGGGAAGTCGGCGCTGACGACACCCGAAAGATAGAAGTCGATCGGATGCATCGCATAGTTCATGTACACGCCGATCGGCAGCCCATCCGTACCCAGAAACTCGAGGACGGCAAGTGTCTTGTCTGAAGGGCCCGTGAGATTGGGACCCTGAATCCATTTCTGGTCGACGAAGAGATCCCGGTTGACATTCAAGTGGACCTCGGTGGTGCCGAAGCCAACCCGGGCCGGGCGCAGCTGCGCCTTTGCACCCGTCAGCGCCTCCACGATCGCGTTCTCCATTTCCTTGCCGTCGGGTCGGCCCGGACCGCCGAGCGAGCCGGTGCTGCCGCTGTGGGTGTGCGTCGCCGAGATGATGAAGTTCGCAGGTGGACATCCAATAGCGGGAGCAGCCCGTGCGATTGCGGCGTCGACGACTGGCGAGCGCACGGCTCCCGCATCTACTCCAACCAATGCGGCACAGGTCGCGCCGTTGTCGACCACGACCGCGCGGACATGGAGCGGGTCGCGAATGGAATGACCCGGCCGCAGGGCGCTCTCCGGCGGGGTGATGTCGACTTTCGCGGACCCGGCGCGCAGCGCGCCCGGCTTCCCGGCTGCAAACCCCAGCGCTGCGAGGCCGAGCGAAAGTCCCAAACCAGCCATGACGAGTGTCTTCATCTGGACTCGAACCTCCATTGGCACCCGACCCGTGCGTGGCATCTACGGTGCATTTGTAAGTTGACTTACAAATAATCTAGCGCAAATCGAGCCGGGAATCCGCACTGAATCGCGCAATGTAAGGGATCCGATTGCCGTTTCGGCATCGGTGCGCGCGATCTTGGCATTGGTACGTGCCACTGCTGCGGGGGAAGATGAGTGGGCACGAAGGAAGGGAGCTCCAACATGAACGTTCCATCGCCACTCAAACGGTTCGTTGTGCGCTGGCTGGCGCTGCTCATGTTGCCGTTCGCCGCCGTGTCCCAGACTCTCCCGACAGCTACGCAGGTCGGAGGCCAGATCAGACTCGGCTGGAACCTGGGGAACACGCTCGAAGCCCAGTGCAGTGAAACCGCATGGGGCAACCCGCTGGTCACGCAGCAATTCATCAACGCGGTGCAAGCCGCTGGCTTCAACGCGATACGCATCCCCGCGGCCTGGGACTGTCACGCCAACCAGTCCACGATGACGATCGATGCCGCGTGGATGGCGCGGGTCAAACAGGTGGTCGACTACGCGTACGGCCAGGGAATGTATGTCGTTCTCAACATTCACTGGGATGGTGGCTGGCTGGAGGAACACCCACTGTTTCAGTACCAGACGGCCGTGAACCAGAAACAGCGTGCCTACTGGACGCAGATCGCGAACACCTTCAGGAACTACAACGAGCGCGTGTTGTTCGCTGGAACCAACGAAGTGCACGCTGACTACGGCACGCCGACCAGCGAGCACATCACGGTACAGCAGTCGTACAACCAGACCTTCGTGGACGCGGTGCGTGCCACCGGCGGCAACAACGGCTCCCGCACACTCGTCGTCCAGACATATAACACCAATGCGTGGCACGGCCTGAATTACTTCTCGCCGCCCACGGACAGCATCGCCAACCGCCTGATCGTGGAAATCCATCACTACGATCCATACGACTTCACTCTCAACCCGAGCGGCAGTTGCCTGGCCTGGGGAGCCCCCTACCCGCCGCAGAGCGCGTGCGCCTGGGCGCAGGAGGCCTACCACGATGACCTGTTCGCCCGTGTCCGGGCGAAATGGATCGATCAGGGCGTCCCGGTCATCATCGGTGAGTACGCCGTCGGCGTGCGACCGAATCTGAATCTCCAGTCGCGGCAGTACTATCTCGAGTACGTCAATCGGGTCGCGGCCGCCAACGGCATCAAGACGTTCTATTGGGACATCGGCGTACCTCCCACTCAGACTGGAGGAGATGCACTCTTCGATCGGAACAGTGGAGCCATCGTCGATCAGGGGGCCCTCGACGCCATTCGGCGTGGCGCAGGTGTCGGCAATCCCGCATTCGGTTTGACTGTCACCAAGGCCGGTGCCGGCACTGGTACCGTGACTTCATCGCCCTCGGGCATCAACTGCGGCAGTACCTGCAGCGCTAGTTATTCGAGCGGCACGTCCGTGTCGCTCACCGCTGCGGCGGCAAGCGGATCGACCTTCGCTGGCTGGAGTGGGGCCTGTACGGGCACAGGTACCTGCACACTGTCCATGACGGCGGCGCGTTCGGTGACCGCCACCTTCAACAGTGCGGGCACTACCCGGCCGCTCAGCGTCACAAAGATGGGCACTGGCAGTGGCACCGTCACATCGTCGCCCGCAGGGATCAATTGCGGGAGCACGTGCACGGCGAACTATGCGAATGGCACATCCGTGACGCTCAGTGCCGCAGCCGCCAGTGGCTCGACATTCACTGGCTGGAGCGGCGCATGCACCGGCACTGGAAGCTGCACGTTGTCGATGACCACAGCACGTAATGTGACGGCGACGTTCAACACGACGGGAACGGGCGGCACGTGCGCGAACGCCATCACGTTCACCGGCAATACAGGCAACTTCAACACCACGGGTCCCGCCTGCTATCGGACCAACGCGACAATCAACGGCTGGGGCTGCTCCAACTTCGATGGTCGCTCCGTCACGGTGGGTGGCCAAGCCAGAAGCTGCGGCCAGCTACCGCTCACGCGGTCCGCTGACGGTTACTACTATTTCGCGGTGACCGGCGGTACGTATCCATGGGCGAGCCTTTACACCTGGTAGTTGAGTAGCCGCCTCCTTCGCTGGAGGCGGCTCTCCGATGGCGCGTCACGAAGATAGCTTCGTTCGGGACGTAGGAGTCGCAGGTTCATACATGGACGCCCCTGTATGCCAAGCCTCTTCTTCAGCTCCGGTCTCCAGGTAGAGATTGCAGCCATACATTCGGCCTCGGTGTTACGGCACTTCCGCCGTGGGCCCTGATGGAATGCGCTGATTGACGCCTGATCAAATCCACGGACTCTTGAGGTCCCGGAGAACCTGGCAGGATTCGTCAACCCCGGTCTAACCTGGTCGCCATCACCTTTGAAGACGCCTGTGCAATCTGTGGCGTGTCGTTCGCTGAAACTGGTTGTCGAGTGGTGGACCTGCTGGGAGAGGTTCTACGCTATGACCGGCGCCGCGACGTACTCGGCTTGATAGTCCCGGCCGTGAGCAAGCAATGCCCAGATGATGCGCGCGTTCTTGTTCGCCAGCGCCACGGCGGCGACATTGGAATTGCGCCGCGCGACCAAGCGCACGAGCCACGCTGCTGCTGAATCGGTACGCCGCTTCAATCGCAACAAGACCGCTCGCGCGCCATGGATCAGCAGCGTGCGCAAGTACGAGTCGCCGCGCTTGCTGATCCCCAGCAGCCGCTCTTTTCCGCCGCTGGAATTTTGACGGGGCACCAAACCCAGCCACGCAGCCAGTTGCCGGCCGTTCTTGAACGCTCTCGCATCGCCGATGCTGGCCGCGAGAGCGCTTGCGCTCAGCGGCCCAATGCCTGGAATCGCCTCCAAGCGTTGGCTGGCAGGGTTCTCGCGATGCCATGCTTTGATCTGCCCTTCCAGCTCCTCCACCTGCCCGCTCAGCTCCTTGAAGTGCGCATACAGTTGGGCGAAGAGCTCGCGGCTGATGCCTGGCAAGCCGTTCGCAGCATCCTCGAGAATCTGCGGCATCCGCTGCTTGAGAACCCTGATTCCCTTTGGCATCACAATGCCAAACTCGCTTAGCAGCCCGCGCAGCTGATTGCTTTGCGCCGTGCGCGCCGACACAAAGGCCTGCCGTGCCCGATGAACCGCAAGCAGCGCCTGTTGCTCGAGCGTCTTGATCGGCACGAAACGCATGTTCGGTCGTGCCACCGCCTCGCAGATCGCCTCCGCATCACGCGCGTCGCTTTGGTCGTCGATCCAGCGCTCGCATCGCTCAAAACGTGTTACATCGTAGTTTTCTTGTTGCCCCCAGGTGATGCGCATCGTCCGCACCAGTGATGGGCAACGATGTCATCCGACTGGAGTAACAGGCTTCCTGCGGACCAGAAGTAGTGATCCGAAGTTCACGACTCGGACGTAGAAGTCCAGCGGTTCAAGTTCTTCTACAGAGGTTTGCCGCAGCACTCATCGTCGAAGCCAAGCAATGCGATGCCCGACCGTGATTGATGCGGGAGCGGAGTCATCGTGCCGCCTGCTACACGACCGCCTGAGCATTAGGCCCACCGATTGCAAATAAAACGGGGCTTGCCGATGGGCATCGCGTACTGGCGCTCAGTGCACAACGGCATAGGGTTCTGCGATAGGCGGAGCGGACGTCCGAATGAGTTCTTCCACCTCGTACCGCACTGGTTCGCGAAGGGCTGCTATTTCATCGTAGCTTCTTGGTCTCCCGAAAACGCCGGCTTCGGACATACCGTGGACATTCGCACCGTACCGCAGTGTTCCGCGCACCCGTATGTGGGCCGGGATGGACTGAAGCCGGTACCGCGAGTCTCCGCAAAGGCCGTTACAGCGCCGCTACGATCTGGTGCTTCATGGGAATCAGCAAGAGCGTCAGAAGGAAACCGCTCTTGCGCTCCGTGCAGCGGGAAAGACATCCACGGCAGATACAGAATCGGCACGCATTTGAAATCGACGCGCGTGCCGCGGTCGGTGCCGATGCGCGTGCGGGTGTCGAGAGAAAATGTTATCCGCGCGCTCGCGGCAGGTCTACCGCGGCGATTGGTGCGACATCGGCACCCCCGAGCGTCTCGCCACCTCGAGTCGCGGCTTCAAGCCTTGAATCCCCCTGCGGCAGACGCATGTCGCATAAGCGCCCTCTGATTCAACGCCAGTTGGCGCCTGCCCGAACTATGGCCAGCTCCTCAGCGAATCCCGTGGCGGCGAATGAACTCGTAAAACCCCGTTACAATGGCGCCATGTCCACCCTCAAAGGCATCCCCGTCGTTCCCGAGATCTCGCAGGCTCGCAGTGGCGAAAAGTACGTTACGCCACAGGGTTTTACGGCGATCCGCGACGGCATCAAAGCCAACGGCGGGAACGGCCCCGCAGCGCTGACGCGCAAGCCCCCCTGGCTGAGGGCCAAAGCGCCCACTGGCGAAGGATTCGCCACCATCAAGAACATCGTCCGCGAACACCGCCTCGCCACAGTCTGCGAGGAAGCCAAGTGCCCGAACATCGGCGAATGCTGGAACGCCGGCACCGGCACCATCATGTTGATGGGGGCAGTCTGCACACGCGCCTGCCGCTTCTGCTCAGTGGACACGGGTAACCCGCGCGGCTGGCTGGACGCTGAAGAGCCGCAGAACGTTGCGCACACCGTTGAGCTCATGGGGCTCAAGTACGTGGTGCTCACGTCCGTGAATCGCGATGACTTGCCGGATGGCGGAGCGAAGCACTACGCGGATTGCATCCGCGCCATCAAGCAGCGCATGCCCAGTACCGCCGTCGAGGCGCTTACTCCGGACTTCCAGGGCGTGCTTGCGGATGTGGAGACGGTTGTCGACTCGGGCCTCGAAGTGTTCGCACAGAACGTCGAGACCGTGCGACGACTGACGCATCCCGTGCGCGACCCTCGTGCTGGGTACGAACAGACGATGCGTGTCCTCGAGCACGCCAAGAAGCACAAGCCGAGCGTGCTGACGAAAACGAGCCTGATGCTGGGGCTCGGTGAGACGGACGAAGAGATCGCCAAGACGATGGTGGATCTGCGCGCGATCAACGTGGACATCCTCACGCTTGGGCAGTACCTGCGACCGACGGCGAATCATCTGCCCGTGCAGCGATTCGTTACACCTGAGGAGTTCGACCGCTATCGTGCATGGGCGCTGGCGCGCGGCTTCCTCGAGTGCGTGTCGGGCCCACTCGTGCGATCGAGCTATCGCGCCGAGCAGGTGCTCAACAAGAACAACGCCGGGTTGGATAACAGCGCGCTCGCCACGGCGAAATAAGATGAATGCACAAGAGGGTGCCGCTCTCAGCGCCGACAGAACGGGCGGAACGAAGCGAGCCACCGAAGCACCGGCGCAACCTGCGCCGCCCTTGGCGAACCCAGGTTCGCCGCTCCTCAAGTACCTTGGCCAGGTCGAATACGAGCCCACGTGGCGCGCTATGCAGCGCTTCACGGAAGAGCGCATTGAGGAAACGCCCGACGAAATCTGGTTTCTGGAACACCCGCCAGTTTTCACGCTCGGCATGAACTGCAAGCGCGAACACGTGCTGGCCCCAGGCGACATCCCAGTGATCCAGATCGACCGCGGCGGACAAGTGACGTACCACGGTCCAGGCCAGCTCGTCGTTTACCCGTTGATCGACCTGCGAAGGGCAAAGCTAGGTGTCCGCGACCTCGTCACCGCCCTCGAACGCGCTGTCATCGACTACGCCGCCACATTCAACGTCACCGCCGAGTGCCGCCCCAACGCCCCCGGCGTGTACGTCGAGGGTCGCAAGCTGGCAAGCGTCGGCATCCGCGTTCGCCGCAACGGCAGCTACCACGGTCTCGCGATGAACGTGAGCAACGCTCTCGAGCCTTTCTCGCGAATCAATCCCTGCGGTTACGAAGGCCTGGAAATGACACGCCTGGCTGATCTCGGCGGACCGGCGTCCCTCGAACAGGCCGCTGCCGGCCTGGAACCGCACCTGCTCCGCCGTCTCGGCTTCGTATCAAGATAACCACCTTGTTACGAGGTTTCCCGAGTCTGTGGCTGTCAGAAAAGAGTGAGCCGTCCGCCCGTCTTCGTGAACTTCTCGAAGACCGCCAGCTGATTTGGAGCCAACAACGGCCGGTACTGCGCACGGTCACCGAGCTCCATCATCGACTTGTCCGTGGCGGTGAACGCGGGCCACTTCGGCAGATTCTTGCCGTTCGGATCGCCGGTTTTCACGAAGTTTGCCCAGTAATCACTCATGCGCGCGGCGATCGCGCGGTCCTCAGCAGTGAAAGGGCGCTTCGACGTATCCAGCGTGTCAAAGACGTACGGCATCTCGGATGAATGGAAGGCCTTGTATCGAGCAGCGTCCGGGCCGGGCTCGATGTGCGTCCACAGGTACGTATAGATCGGATGGTGGGTGGTCGGCAGGCGATGTGTCGCCCACAGATACATGGATGCGATTCCCCGATCACGCGCATACGCATCGTATGCACCGAGCACATCCTGATCGCTCCTCGCCGGATAGAGCGCGGCGATCTCAGACGCGAGCGAACCATACTTCGTCGTGAGCTCACTGTTGTAGCTCGCCACCGTCATCTTGCCGTAGGAAGGGTGGATGCCGCTCACCTCATTGGCCGTCAGGCCCGTGAGAATCGCTGTGTCGTTCGTATTGCGTTCCGTCGCGTTGGCATCCGGCAAGAACAGGCCGTCGACGCTCGGCCCGAAGGGCAATGCACGACGATCGGCGCCGGGCGATAGCGCGGCCATCTTTGCCACACGTTCATCCAATTGCGCTGGTGTGAGCTTGCGCAGACCCGCGAGACTCAGCGTTTCGCCGCCCGCCTTGCTAGGTTGCACACCTAGCGCTTCCGCTGCTGCGTGGTCCTGCAGGCGCATGCCCATGCCAGAACCGCTCTGCGGGATCGCCTGAGCGAAAAGACCCTTCCCCAATGGGCTGGCGATCAGCCAGTGCACGCTCGCCGCACCGGCTGACTGGCCCGCAATCGTGACACGCCGTGGATCGCCGCCGAACGCCGCGATGTTTGCCTGCACCCAGCGCAGCGCCGCCACTTGATCCAGCAGACCGTAGTTTCCTGTGTGGACTATGCTGAGGGGCCCGGCGCAATCATGCCGCAGGCGCGCGTCGCCAGCGAAAGTGCGCAACGTCCGGACCCTGAATGAAGCCTACCATTCGATCCGGGATCGCGCGTGGATGGGCCTCTACTATGCGATCCGTCGCAGGGGCCGCTGACGAGGGCGCCGTCGCGGTTCGGGATATTCGTGCGTTCCGATCCGGAACAGCCCAAGGCCAATCTTGAGTCTCACGTGCAGCCATTGTCGCTCGACCACTTCGGAATCCTCTGCACGGCTTTCGGCGATCACCGTGAGTGCATGCAATCTGCGCCCGACATCGCGTGGCACCGTGCGTCCGCGCTCTGCCGATCCACTGGCGCCCCCGCTGATTTCGCCGAACTATCTCTCCACGCCGGAAGATCGTGATATCGCTGCTGATGCGATTCGCGTGACACGGCGACTCATGTCGCAACCGGCGCTTGAGTCATTCGCACCGGCAGAGCACTTACCCAGCGCAGCCGTGGGAGAAGACACGCCCTCGCTCGTCAATGCCGCAGGCGCCATCGGAACGACGATCTTTCATCCGGTGGGCACTGCGAAGATGGGACCTGCGACGGATCCGCTGGCCGTTGTGGACGCGCGGCTACGCGTGCACCGAATCGAGCGACTGCGAGTGATCGACGCATCGATCATGCCAACAATTACCTCGGGCAACACGAATACGCCCACCGCGATGATCGCTGAAAAAGGCGCTGCAATGATTCTGGAGGATGCAACATGAAAGCCGACCAGCTCTTCTCAGCGCGCGGTGGGCATGGAGAACTCGGCGGCACGGCCCGTCTCACGCGGCCAATGTGTACTGATGGTTTTCAGGCGCGTGTAGAAGCGCACGCCCTCGTGGCCGTACATGTGGTGGTCGCCGAAAAGTGAGCTACGCCAGCCGCCGAAACTGTAGAACGCCATGGGCACGGGCAACGGTACGTTGACTCCCACCATTCCGGCCTGCACCGCCGTTGCGAAGGTGCGCGCGGCGCCGCCGCTGCCTGTGAAGATCGCTGTTCCATTGGCAAAGGTGTGCGAGTTGATAAGACCGATGGCGGCTTCGAGATCCGGCACGCGCACGATCCCGAGCACGGGCCCAAAGATCTCTTCGCGGTAGATACGCATGTCGGGCCGCACGCGATCAAAGAGTGTGCCGCCGAGATAGAACCCCTCCTGCTCCAGATAGTGCTCACGGCCATCTGCGAGGAGCTCCGCACCTGCGTCCACGCCCGCCTTGATGTACTCACATACGCGTAAACGGTGCTCACGGGTGATCAGCGGCCCCATCTCCGTCGCGGGGTCCGTCGGCGCGCCGACGCGCAGACGCTTCACACGTGGCGCGAGGATCTCGACGAGGCGATCCGCAGTCTCCTCCCCGACCGCGACAGCGACAGAAATCGCCATACAGCGCTCGCCGGCGGAGCCGTACGCGGCACCGAGCAACGCATTGGCGGCATGTTCCATGTCGGCATCGGGCATCACCACCATGTGATTCTTCGCGCCGCCGAGGGCTTGAACGCGCTTGCCGTGCAAGGTTCCTTCGCGGTGTACGTGACGCGCAACCGGAGTCGAACCCACGAAGCTGATGGCAGCGACATCGGGATGATGCAGAAGCAATGTCACTGTTTCCCGGTCACCGTGCAGAACATTGAACACACCGTCGGGCAGTCCGGCCTTCTGCAGCAGCTGCGCCAGCAGAAGCGCTGCCGATGGATCGCGCTCGGAAGGTTTCAGTATGAATGAGTTGCCGCAGGCCAGCGCCAGCGGAAACATCCACAACGGCACCATCGCGGGAAAGTTGAAAGGAGTGATGCCGACGACCACGCCAAGCGGTTGCCGCATATTGAAGGCATCGACGCCGGTCCCCGCGTTCTCGCTGTACTCGCCTTTCAGCAGCTCGGGGACTCCGCATGCAAACTCCACGATTTCCAGCCCGCGCACAATCTCGCCATGCGCATCAGCGATCGTCTTGCCATGCTCCCGCGAGATCAGTGAGGCAAGCTCGTCGCTGGCCTGCTTCAGGAGCTGACGAAATTCGAACAGGACGCGCGCGCGCCGTACGGCAGATGTTGCTGCCCAGGCGCTCGAGGCCGCCCGCGCGGCGCCCACACAACGCTCGAGCTCCTCGATGGTGGCGAACGGCACACGCGCGATGACTCGCCCGGTGCTCGGATCGTTTACGTCGGTACCGCGTGCGGCGGAACTGACGGACGGCTTGCCGCCGATCCAATGCGCCAGGAACGGAGCGTGATCAGGTGATTGTGCAGAAATAGACATGGTGACCTGTGTGTCAGCGAGCGCTCACTCGCCAGAGGGTGACCGGCCCAAGGAGGCCGGAAGGAAGCAAGGCGGAGCTGGCTTCGAAGGGGTTGTATGTCGTGGTCGCCACTGGCTGCGCGCCGGCCTGTCGATCGCCTGTCAGGCGATTCGGCCACAGATTCGTGACGCGAATACTCAGGCGATTCTCTCCGCTGTGCAGCGCTTGCGTGATATCCGCGACAAACGGTGCGTTCCACAGAATCCCGACGGACCGCCCGTTCACATTGACATCGGCAAGATTCTTCACGCTTCCCAGATCGAGCTGCACTCGCGCTCCGTCTCGCAGCCACCGCGTGTCTGCCCGGAATGTCGTTAGATATGTGGCCGTGCCCGAGAAGTATCGCGCCCCGGTATGAGGCAGCTCGGTCCATGAAGAAAGCGTATCGAGATGGACTTGGGCCGGGGCGCCGCGATCGGGTGGGAACTGCAACTCCCATCGCCCCTTCACTTCTGCGATCCGCTCGGAAATCGTTTCAGGAATCACACGCTCCGCGGCGACAGCGGGTTCCCGGAACACCACGAACAACGCGTCGTGTGGGGCGAGGTGCAGCGGCACGATGGTGCGGTCGGCCACAACCCGGTACGACGCTGGTTCGCGCGTGCCCTTGTCCGCTCGCCATAGCTCCGGTGCCTTACCGACCACTCGGAAGCTCGCCTCGACCTTGCGCGGCGTCTCGCTTTCGCTGGCGATGAAATACAGGTCGCCGTCATTGAGCGCGCGATGCACGGACCGCAGGTCACCTTCACCAGCAGTGAAATCCAGATCGGGCGCAACACCAAGCAGCGCAAGAACCTGGGCGAGATCTCGATCCGCGTACACACGACCCGCGCGATCCCGCGTTGGCCGTCCCCAGAGTTGCTCGGCAATCGCTTGAAACTCCGCCTCGTCATCCGCGAGTCCGGTACTCCGTTCCGGCCGCGCCCCTACGACCGTTGCGCCCTGCTCCACGACATCGCGGATCTTGCGCAGGACCGCTAGCGACATACGCCGTGTGCTGGCATCCAGCGCCAGCACGGCATAGCGGCCGCCGCCTGGCGCGACAAGCTTCCCATCCCTTACCTGAATTACGTTGAGGAGCGCGTCGGTGTTGAGATAGTCGAAGTTGTAACCTGCAGGAATCGGCGGTGGCTTTGCGGCAAAGAGATTGGTGATGTTGTTGTCTTCGCCATAGAGGTAGGCAATGTCCGCGACGAACCGGCCCTGCTGTAGCAGATAGGCACTGCGTGTCAGATAGGAAATCCAGGGACCTGCCTGCTCGGCCCAGGTCTCGCGTCGAGTGAACCATTGGCCGAACGGCCCAAGTGTGATGCCGGGGCCGGGCGCTGAATCCGGCTGGTGCACGGACGTGTGGATCACGAAGCGGTTGAGGCCCATGGCCAGCGCTCGATCGGCGATGGGCTTCAAGTTTTCCGGCGCATAACCGAACGGATGCTCGAACGCCGTGAACGACTCCGCCGCGACCAGGTTCTGCCCATAGATATGTGCAACGGACGCAGACTCGCGAATGTCTGCGTCGAAGCTCTCGCGCGGCGGTCCCCATGGCGCGGTCCAGATGGCGCCCATGGGAACATCGGCGCTCTTCTTCACCTGCATTCCATCGCCCACGAACACGCGACCCGCCTCGTGCGACTCGCCGTAGCGGCCCATTCCTCGCTCGCGCAGTGATGCCGACAGCTGTCCGTAATGCGCATCGGCGATGAGATCAGCGAGCGTGGAACGGAAGTCCCGCAGGAAGCGATCGCTGGCGCTGGCACTCGCAACGATGCGTCCGGTGAGTACAGGCAGCCATGGCAGCGGGTCGTAGCCACGACGCGTGCGGAATTGCAGCAGGATGTCGTCAGTCCAGTTCGCGGCACCGGCTTCGTAGCTGTCCGTCAGCATGAACGCGAGGCCGTTCTTTCCGATGAGCTCCGGGCCCAGCGCCTGGCGGTAGTGCGCGAGATATGCGTCGAAGTAGGCTTTGACGTGCTCGCGATTGAGCTTGTCGACCTCGAGCCCGGTACCTTCGCGTGAGGCCGGGTGGTTCACCGTGCCGGTTAGCGAGTATCCGAGTCGGAGCACCACCCACCGACCCGGCGGCGCGACCCAGTCGAGCGTGCCATCAACGCGCAGCCGACCGGAAAGGTCGACAACGGCATCTTTTGCAATGGCGTGCCCAGACTCCACAGTCGGCGTGTCATCGTCAGGCCCGATCGCGCGCGCGGAGAATCCGGCCTTATCCTCGAAGCGATGCACGCGGGGCTTCGCATGCAGAACGAGCGCGGAGACTTCGTGACAGACGGTCGTTGGTTGCACTGGGCGAGCCAGCGTCAAACGGAAGACCCGAGCCGTCACAGGTGCGAATGCCACCGTTTGTTCCATCGCTCCATCGCGAGGTACGTCGGCAACCTTGCGAAAACCGTGCGCACCGTCTGCAGCCTCGAGCCACACGGCTGCGCCGGTTGCGGTATCAAATGGACTGTCGGGCGCGGGACGGCGCACGAGCGTCGTCAACGCCTGCATCGTTGCTGGTTTCGGGAATGCGACCTGAATCCAGGCCGTCTGGCTCTCATCGCAGGACAGCGGCACCGCATGTGTCAGGTCTCCGTCCCAGAGCCGCGCGCCATCGATCGTGCCCGCACTGCTGGTGACCACCGGACGGCGGGCGGGCATGGAAGCATCCAAATCGGCGGCCGGGAACGCGATGACGGCGGCATCAGCGTAGTACTCGGGTGCTCTGAAATCTGTTGGCAGAAAACCCCGAGTGAAGGGCACGTTCTGGAAGGGACCTGTCGTACGTGGTGGCGCTGGGAGCACGCCCTCGAAGCGCGCTCCGCCGTCGATGAGCGTCTCGCTCCACACGAGCTTCTTCATCGCCTGTTGCGGCTTCACCCATGGGCCGCCGCTTTCACTCCATCCCGGTGAGGCCGCGATGGTGAACTCGAGGTCCAGCTCCCGGGCGTGATTCACCGCGAATCGAAGCGTGTTCCGCCATTCCGGCGAGAGATACGCGACACGTCCCTGCTCAGGAATGAGTATCGGCGCAGTTCCGAACAGACCGGCGATCGATGCGTCGAAGTTCTGCACTCCACCGACGCCGATCGCCTTGAACCACGCGAGATCGCGCCGAATGCCCTCTTCCGTGACGTTGCCGTCGATCCAGTGCCACCACACGCGCGGCTTCGAGGCGTTCGGTGGATTCTGAAATCCTGCCACGAGGGCATCGGCGGCGTGCGCATGAGCCGCGGCGCAGACGCTCGCCGTGGCAATGGCCAACCACTGCAAACGACGTTTCAAAGCGCGTTGCGGCGTGCGATTGCAGCCAGCACGTTCGCACTGGGCTTGGGGGTGCGCTCGAACGTCGAGCGGTCGACGGCCACCAGGCCGAAACGGATCGCATATCCCCAGGTCCACTCGAAGTTATCGAGCAGCGACCAGTGAACGTAGCCCTTCACGGGCACGCCATCCTCCATGGCATCCAGCAATCCCGCGAGCGCCCGCGGAATGTAAGCAGCGCGAAAAGCGTCGTCTTCCGTGCAGAGGCCGTTCTCCGTCACGATGATCGGCAACCTCGTGACTGTATGCGCGTAGCGCACCGCTGCACCCAGCGATTGCGGGTAGATCTCATCACCCATCGAGTTGGTCGGCGCGCCCTTGGGCAGCGGCAACGGACCGTTCGAGTCGAACTGGATGCGGAAGTAGTTCTGCACGCCGATGAAGTCGCCCGTTTTCGCCGCATCGAGCCAGGCGCCATACGCGTCACGCCGCATGTCGTCGCGCCGGCTGTTCCGCCCGACCGTCTGGTCGTCCGAGATCCCGAGGCTCACTCCAACCGGCAAATCCGGCCGGACGCTCTTGATGGCGGCGTAAGCCTTCTTGTGAGCGGCGATCATGATGGGCAGCATGACCTTCGCATCAGCCACGCTCGCAGCATTTGCCGCTGTGAAGTGCGTGCTCCCCGTGGCTTTGCTCGCAGCCGCCAGCATTGCGTCCTGTGCGTCGAAGACGGATGGCGGAAAGCCAAACCACTGGATCATCTGCGGCGTGTTCGGCTCGTTCAGTGTGGTGGCATAGCCTATGTCCGCCGCAAGATGCCGTGCCGCCCGCTCGCAATAGCGGGCGAACAGGTCCGCCGCATCGACTTGCGTCCACCCACCGCGCGCGGAAAACCAACGCGGACAACTGTAGTGGTTGAAAGTGACCATCGGAATCAGCGCACGCTCGCGGCAGCCGGCGATCATGCGCCGGTAATGATCGAGGATCGCACGCGAGAACTGCCCGGGCTCGGGCTCTATGCGCGACCACTCGATCGAAAAGCGGTACGTGTTGAGACCGAGGTCGCGTACCAGGTCGAGGTCCTTCGGCCACAGCGCAAAGCTGTTGCATGCATCTCCCGAGGGCTCCTTGAACGAGGTCGGGTTGATGTTCTCGAGGAGCCACGTATCACTGGCGACGTTGTGGCCCTCGACTTGGTGACCTGCGGTCGCTGCACCCCAGAGGAAGTCGCGGGGAAAAGCTCTCGGTCCGGACGGAGAGCGTTTTGCAGCGGCGGTTCCCGCAGTCAACAGAGCGGCGCCGGTAGCAAGAAACGCGCGACGTGTAGTGGTCATGGCAGCAGCCTCCTCAGCGCGTCAATGCACGCCAGGCTTCGGGTACGTCTTTCGACTTGAGCGGCCCGAAGGTCTCCCGCGCACGCTCCAGCCGCGCCTGCATGTCAGCGACCACGCCCGGATAGCGCGCCGCCACGCTGTAGTTCTCCGGTTCGGCGGCCTGCATGTCGTAGAGCTGGTCGTATCCCCGGTTCTCGAAGCGGAAATCCAGGCCGCGGTAGTAATCGCCGGCGCTGTATTTCCACCGCTGCGTACGGATTGCCACGACGTCTTCGTTGTCGAACAACAGGAGCTCATCGTGCGGCGAGCTCGCGCCTCGGAGCAGCACGTCACTGATATCGAGACCATCGAGGATCAGCCCGTCCGGCAATGGCTTGCCGGCCATGCGGCAGAAGGTCGGCAGGAGATCAATCGCCATGGCCATCGAATTCACGGTGCTACCGGCCGGAACCCGCCCCGGCTGCCATGCAATCAGCGGTACGCGGTATCCGCCGTCGTATCCGGCACCCCCCTTGCGCCCGCGAAGCGATCCCGGCGAGCCCTCGAACCACGGGCCATTGTCGGAGGTCACGATGACGAGCGTATCGCGTGCGAGCCCAAATGACTGCAGCTTCGCGAGCAAGCGCCCAACGAGTGCATCGATCTCTTCGATCACATCGCCGTAGGCGCCGGCGCTCGAGTGGCCCTCGTGTGCCGGCGCAGGAGCGTTCGGCAAATGCGGTGCGCTGAGCGCGAGATCAAGAAAGAACGGACGGTTGCGATTCTCTTCGATGAAGCGTTCCGCGCGTGCGCAGAAGCGTTGTTGCAAACGTGAGAGATCGACGTCTTCGCGCGTGAGCTCGACACCGGGGCCGTTGCTCTCGTACAGCGACAGCGGCTTCATGTCGTGGCTGTAGGGCAGCCCGAAGAACAGATCAAATCCCTGCGTGGTCGGCGGCCAGTAGGGCGCCACATGTCCGAGGTGCCACTTGCCGATGAGCGCGGTGGCATAGTCCGGCTTCAAGGCTTCGGCGATCGTCACTTCCGACTGCGGCAGGCCGCGCGTGTCGTTCTGAATGATCACTTCGAACGCCAGTCCGGTCCGGATCGGATAACGCCCGGTCAACAGCCCCGCGCGGGAGGGAGTGCACAGGTTCGCAGCGGCGTAGAAGTCGGTGAGAATCGTGCCCGCACGAGCCATGCGATCGAGGTTGGGGGTGCGCACGCGCGTCGCACCGAAGGCGCCGATATCGCCGAAGCCCAAATCGTCGCACTGAATGATGATGAAGTTCGGGGGACGTTTCTCGGCCGCCCTCGTCCAGCGGGACAGCGAACCCGCCGCGAGCGTGAGGGAACCGAGCTGGAGGAAGGCACGGCGATCCATCAATGCTCCTGACTCGCGGCTGTGATGTCGAGTCTGGCCCGCCATGGGTCCGGACCTGCTACAGGACCCTCGTTGGTGAAGTTCATGAGAACGTCGCTCGCGCGCTCGTATATCGGCCATGCGGGGAGCCCGGTGACTTCAGGCATGCCCGTCGTGGCGAAGGCGATCCAGTATCGCTGCATGGCCTGCGCGAGGCTTGCATCCGGCACCGCGACTGCTTTGCCGTACCTCGCGGACAGCGTGTTGAACACGTAGGGCACATCGGTGGCGTGCGGCGCGCCGGTCCACTTCGGCCGCATGGACTCGGCGACGTAAGAGAATCTGAAGAGGTACACGCGCGCGCCGCGATCGGTGAACAACCGCGCGAGATATCGGGCCGGCTCGACCATGTAGCGATCACCGCCGCTGCGCGCGGCGATGTCTGCAAGACTCCCGCGACCGTCGGGATCGTAGACGGCGCGCGCCTTCGCCGCGTTCGCGCCGAACGGAGCGAGAACCTGCTCCAGCGTGTTGCCCTCCACGGGCCCGATGTCCATGCTGGTCGCGCCGATCATCAGCGGCACCGGTGTACTGCGATTCCGGGCCAGAAGCTCTCCGGGCATACCGGCGATGATACGTCCATCCAGCACGGGACCGCCCACGTAAGTCCGCGCTTGCTCCACCATCGTGAGCATCGTGAGACCCTTCGCGAGTCGTTCCGCGGGCAAGGCGCGCAGTCTTGCCAGTGCGTGCGCATCGTTCCCCTCGATCCCTGCCTCACGGGCGAACGCGCGGCCGTTCATCTCGGCGGAGTCGTCACCACCCCGCAGCGGACGCAGACTGAGCAGGCCCGGCCGACCGCCCCCGGACTGCACGATGGCTTTGTGGAACAAGCCGCGGGCGCGCTCGCTCGTCGCGAGCGCGAGCACCGACATGCCGCCCGCCGACTCGCCGAAGATCGTCACATTGTGCGGATCGCCGTCGAACACGGCAATGTTCCGCTGAACCCACTCAAGGGCCGCGATCTGATCCATGAGGCCATAGTTGGCGAGTGGACCGTCGCCTCGTTCGCGACTCAGCGCCGGATGCGCAAAGAACCCGAAGCGGCCGAGGCGGTAGTTGAACGTCACGAGGACCACGCCGCGGCGTGCAAACTCGCCGCCATCGAACACGGCCGCCGAGCTGCCGCCGTTGACGAAGCCGCCGCCGTGAAACCAGACCACTACAGGATGTGGCTTGCGTGAGTCGAGCGCGGGTCGCCACACGTTCAGATACAGACAATCCTCGGATGGAGCGGTCCGGATCGGTGCGTCCATCCACGGCGCCAGCTCTTGCATGCAGTCTGGCGCCAGCGCCGTTGCTTCGCGGACACCTGTCCACCGCTGCACCCGCTGCGGGGGCTGCCAGCGCAGAGCCTGAACAGGAGGGTGGGCGTACGGAATCCCCGTGAAGGAGATCACCTCCCTCGCCGTACTTCCCGTTAGCGTTCCCGTGTCGACATTTACCTGAGCCGCGTTGATGTTTGCCGCGCAAGCAAACAAGGCGAGCGTGAAGGCTGACAGGTACCTCAGTACCGCCATGAGGCCGTCACGCCGTAGGTACGCGGCCTGACCGAGGCTGCATAGAACTGCGTCGAGGCCTGAGTGTCGCGAAAGCGGTTGACGATCGGGTCGTCATTCAGCACGTTGTTCACGAAGAGCGAGACATCCGCGCCACCGAAGCGCGTACCGGCGCGCAGCGACAGATACTGCGTGGCATCGGTTCGTGCGGCCTCCGGATCGGCACCGACGACATCGGCAGGCAGCGCGCTGTCGAAGCGGGATGCGTATTGATAGTCCGCGCGCAGATAGGCGTCGCTGAGCGCACCGAGCGAGAATTCATACTGCGCGCTGGCGCTGCCCGACCAAGGAGAGCCCGGGCGTTTCTGGCCGTTACGCGTCAGGAACGCTCCACCAAAGCTCACCGACTCCGTGTAATAGCTCTTCGTGTATCCCGCCGTTCCAGACAGGGTGAGCCCAGCGCCCAGACGCACCTGGCCTTCGACGTCGAATCCTTTGCTCACTGCCGCGCCGAGATTGCCGACGTAGTTGTAACCGCAACCCAGCAGCACGTTCGACTGGATATCCTCCCAATCGATCCAGTAGACACTCGTCGCGAGCTGCGCCCGATTGTCGTTGAAACGCCCTTTCGCGCCGACTTCATAGCTGCGCACGGAATCCGAATTGTACGTCGGCGGCGCATCTGTCAGATTGAGCTGCTGCAGGAACGGCGCGCAGGTCGGATGAATGGCCACCGACGTGTTCGCGCCACCGATGCGATAACCATCGGCGACGGTCGCGTACAGCAGCTTGTTGTCGATCTCGTAGGAGACGCTGAGTCGCGGCGTCACTGGCGTTTCGCGTGCCTCGCCGGTCGTCTGGATGAGGCCGCCCGCTTCCGGACCGTCCTGATTGAGCTCGAAGCTGAACTCGCTGCGCGCCACCCGCAGCCCCGCCGTGAGTTTGAGCCGCTCCGTGAGCTGATAATTCAGCTCGCCGAACCCTGCGATCTCCTCCTCGAGCTGGGAGGTACTCTCGAGGTAGGAGATGTCCCGGTTCGGCCCGAGGGGCGGAATGCCAAAGATGATCTCGGCGGGTGCTCCGAATATCGCTTGAATGAAACCATCGAAATCGCTGACCACAGCCTGTGTGAATGCGATGCGGCTATGTGAGTAGAACACGCCGCCCACCCAGGTGAGCCGCTGCCCCGCATCTGCATTCGAGGAGAAACGCAGTTCCTGCGTCCAGTTGCGCTGGGTGGTGTCGACCAGGTTCCGGGCGCGGTAGTCCTCGAACCCGGGAATCTCACTCGGCCCACCCAGGTAGAACGCCGGATACGTGTTGCTGTAGTCATCCTGACGATTCTGGGCGCGGTCGTAGAACGAAGTGATCGATTTGGCCGTAAAGCTCGCGGCGTTGTACGTGATGTCGAGCGCGCTGACGGACTGTCTGTCATTCGCCGGAGCAGGCAACCAGTAGAAGCTCGTCAGATCGCGCCCCACGTCCAGCCAGGACAGACTCGGACCGTCCTTCTCGGACTTCTGGTAGATGATCGAGGGTGTGATCTGGAGATTCGCAGTGGGGGCGTACGTCATTGCGAGGCGACCCACATAGGTCTTCTGCTCGTTGGAGTCTTTCTCCACGACCGCCGCGGTCGTGCGCGAGCGGCGATCGATGTAGCCCCCGTCGGTGCGCGTCCAGAGACTCGCGCGAAAACCCAGTTTCTGCTCGACGAGCGGTCCCCCGCCCGAGGCGCCGATCTCCCAGCTCGGCGCTCCCTCTGCGCCGCTCGCGAACTCCGACCGGGCGTACCCTGTGTACTCGGTGAGGCTCGGCGTGGGCGTGATGAAGCGCAGCGTGCCGCCTTCGGAGCCCGCTCCGAACAGAGTGCCCTGCGGACCGCGCAACACCTCCACACGCTCGAGGTCGAACAACTGCGGATAAGCGTTGAACCCGCAATAGAAGCAGATGTAGCGACCCTGAATGGGCGTGTCATTGATGTACACGCCCGTCGTCGCCGCACCCACCGTGGACTCGATACCGCGAATCGATACGTTCAGCTGGTCGAACTGGCCGGTGGAACGCATGCTGAGGCCCGGCACGGTTCGGGCGAGATCCGCCACGTCGCGCACGCCCGAGCGATCGAGCTGCTCCTGTCCGACGGCGGCGATGCTCATCGGGACTTTATCGATCGATTCGAGGCGCTTCGTCGCAGTGACGACCACCTCCTGCAATGCGGAGTCCTTGTCGGCCGGCGCCTCCTGAGCGTACCCAGACGCTGCTGCGAGGGACATGAATCCTGCCGTTCCCGTGGCGAAGAGTCCTGGGAAACGAAGCGTTCGTGTCATGGCGGTCACTCGGCGCTCTGTGGCGCGGTTAGTCTTTCAACACCTGTGTTGAAAGTCTGAGCCTGTGTGTCCGCGGTTGTCAACACCTCTGTTGAGACTTCTAAAGGCGCGCCGCGCGCGCAGATTGCGCCACAGCGAGCGTCAGCCGCGCTTGCGCCGCCTCACGCGCGCATGATCTTCAGCGAGCCAATCGAGCAATTTCAAGGAGATGGTGCGTGCCGCGAGCCGTCGGTCCGTACCAAAACCGAGCGTCTGGAACACCGATGCGCCCTCGGCGAGCTGCGAAATGGCATACGCCACATCGCGACGGTCCTTCTGATCCGCGTCCGGATACGAGGTGTCGATCTCGCGCACGATGGCCGATTCGTAAGAGCGGTAGATGCCCGCGACGCTCTTCTCCACCGCTTTGTCGCGGTTGCTGGTGGCGTTGAATTCGTCCATGACGGCCGCGAACTTCGGCTGGTGAAAACTCGGGCCAAAGGTGTGCTCCACCAGCTGACGCGCCCGCTCGAGTGCACTGAAGCGCGCGATGGCTGCTTCGAGCTGCTCGAGGTAGCCGGCAGCGAGGTGACGTGCGGACTCTTCGATCAGTTCCTGCTTCGTTTTGAAATAGTAGTAGAGGCTGCTGCGATCGAGACCGATTTTCCGGCCGACCTCTCCCATGGAAGCCCGTTCGAGGCCAAGCTCGCGGACCGAGTCCATGAAGGCTGCCACGATTTCGGCCCGTTTCTCCGCGTTGATATCGTTCTTTGCCAAGCCTCTGCCCCCACACGCGCGTTCGCGCGGTCGACGCGCGCAGTGTAACGCGCAATTCTCCGTTACCGTAGATTGGCAGTTTTCAACACCCCTGTTGACACTTTGAGCAGCCGTGTGCGACAAGGCCAACGTGCCATCCGCACGGAATTGCAGAGCGATGTCCGACAGCCCCTCCTCTCCCTGGATCGACCGCTACCGAGCCATCGAGACGCAATCGTTTCCGGAAACCCTCCCCGTTCTGCTCGAGCGCGCGGCACGACTGTACGCGAACCGTTACGCACTCGACTTCTTCGAGACGGGGGTTCGTGTCCGCTTCGCGGAGCTATGTCGCGCGGTGCGCCAGCTGGCAGATGGCCTGGATAAGCTCGGCGTGCGTCACGGCGACCACGTCGCCGTCCTCTGCAGCAACCGGATCGAGTTTCCGACTGCCTGGCTTGCACTGGCCGAGCTCGGCGCAGTCATGGTCCCCATCGTGCTCAAATCCACGGCACGCGAAATCGAATACTTTCTCGCTGATGCGGACGTGAAGTTCCTCATTGTCGAGGAGCACCTGCTCGAGGAGCGAGGACTCAGGCCCGGACGTGGCGCGGTGCCGCCGCCGGGACGCATCGTCACGATCGGCAGGCAAGCCGGCACGACGATGTCATATGACGCGCTGCTTTGCGGCGGAAACCCGCTGTTTCGGGCACGCCGGCCGCCCACGCGGGGCGATCTGCTCAATATTCAATACACCTCCGGCACCACGGGTCTGCCTAAAGGCACGATGCTCAGTCATCGCTACTGGATCCTGCTCGGTAATGTTTTGCCTACGGTGTACGAGCAGGCATTCGGCCGAATGCTTTCAGACTCGCCGTTCTATTACATGGACGCGCAGTGGATGGTGGTTGCGTCCCTGTCCACGGGTTATTGCGTCGACATTGCCGAGAAGATGTCCATCAGCAAGTGGCTCGATCGCCTCCATGGTTGCCGAACAGAAGTCGCGTGGTTTGTCGAGCAAAGCCTCAAGCTTCCGCCGGATCCGCGAGAGAAAGATTGCGCGGTGAAGCTCTTCCTGGGGGAACATGTGTCGCGCGATGCACTTCTTGCGGCAGCGGACCGCTTCGAGGCGCCGGTGAGGGAAGCGTATGGTTCGACCGAAGCGGGCTTCGTTCTGAGCGTGCCCCTGGACATTCCCGATCCTGACATCCTCGGGACGTGCGGCGTAGAGGGCCCCTTCAGGAAGTGTCGGATCGTCCTGCAAGACGGGAGCGATGCGCCGCCGGGCATGCCCGGCGAGCTCTGGGTCACAGGCGACGGCATGTTCGATGGCTACTACAAACGGCCGGAGGTCAACGCGGAGGTACTGGTGGATGGCTGGTTTCGCACGGGTGATCTCTTCATTCGCGATGCGAAAGGGTTCCACCGTATCGTCGGACGCCTGAAGGACATGGTACGTCGCTCCGGTGAGAACATAGCTGCAAGCGAAGTGGAGCAGGTGCTGCTGCAGATTCCCGAGGTCACCCAGGCGGCCGTCGTGGCGGTGCCCGATGCGCACCGTGGTGAGGAAGTGAAAGCGTACATACAGCTTGCGCCCGGCGCACAGCAGCCCAGCGTCGCTGCGATCCTCGCGCATTGCCGCACGAGCCTCGCCCCATTCAAAATCCCGCGCTATATCGCGTTCGTGAGCGAACTCCCTTATACGGGCTCGGGCAAGGTGGCCAAGCGCGAGCTCGTGCGCAACGTGCCCGACCTGCGTGCAGGCGCTTACGACGTCATCGACAACGTCCAACGATAGGAGCGGCCGGTGAGCGACGATCTCTGCTTCGTATCGGCAGTCGAACTGGCGGCTCGCATTCGACGCCGCGAGATCTCTCCGGTGGACGTCATCGACGCAGTTCTCACGCGCATCACGGGCCTGGACCCGCTGTTGAACGCCTTCATCACGGTTTCACCCGAGCAGGCGCGAGCGGCTGCGCTTGCCGCGGAGTCTGCGCTCATGAAGGAGGGTCCGGAGGCACTCGGTCCACTCGCAGGGGTTCCGATCTCGATCAAGGACCTCACGCCGACCGCGGGTATGCGCACCACCTACGGCGCCACTGAGTACGCGAAGCATGTCCCCGAGAAGGATGCACCGATTGCAGGACGAATCCGTCGCGCGGGTGGCGCGCTTCTCGGCAAGACGTCGACGCCTGCATTCGGCTGGCTCGGCGTCACGGAAAACGAGCTCGTGGGAACCACAAACAACCCATGGATGCGCACGTGCTCCGTGGGTGGTTCAAGCGGCGGTGCAGCCGCAGCCGTCGCTGCCGGGTTGGGTCAACTTGCCACCGGGAGCGACGGTGGCGGATCGATACGCGTGCCGGCAGCACTGTGCGGCATCGTGGGACTGAAACCCTCGCATGGCCGCGTCCCGCGCGGACCGGAATCGCGCCCGTTCGAGACCATCGATGCGTTGGGACCCATGGCGCGTACCGTTGCCGATGCAGCCCTCCTCCTGTCCGTCATGGCAGGGCCCGTCGAGGACGAGCCCTACATGTTGCCGGAAGAGAACGTCGAATATGTCGCCGATCTCCGCACGGGCGCGATTTCAGGGCTGCGAGTGGCGTACTGTGCGGACTTCGGGGGGCCTGTCGATCCGGAGATCGCCATGATTGTTGGGCGAGCTGCTCAGCACTTCGAGCGGGCGCTCGGCGCGCCCGTCACGGCGGTCACGGCCGACATCGCCGACCCGGTCGAATACTTCCTCAGCTACTACCCGCCCACTGTACGCGCCTTCGTCGAGTCAGAACCGGCCTTTGTCGAGGCGCTATGCGCCCGCTATCCAGGCACTGCAGCCGTTGCGCAAGCCAAACAGGACATGCTCGCGCATGAATGGTGGGCGCTCACGCAGGCCGCGCGCGAGAAGACCTTCGCCGCGTTCGCGAAGCTGTTCGCTACGCACGACGTGCTCCTCACACCAACCGTGCCTGTGGCTGCGTGGCCTCACGATCGCGAACGTTGTCCAGCGCAGATCGCAGGCCGGAACATCGCCCATCGCCAGCTCGAAGCGTTCCGATTTACCGAGCCGTTCGCACACAGCGGGCACCCCGCCATCACGATCAATTGCGGATTCACGAGCGCAGGGCTCCCGGTAGGTTTGCAGATTGTCGGTCGCCAGCGCGACGATCGCGGCGTGCTGCGTGCGGCCGCGGCGTACGAAAGCACAACTGACTGGATGCAACGGCGGCCGACGATTGCGTGACTACGGGTTCGGTCGGCGCGCGCGCCAAAAGACACTCGCGAATATCAGCGCTGTTGCGACCAGGAGAACCGCTTCCGCGGCCAGCTGTTCGCGGAAACCCAGTCCGATCGTGAACAGGAAGCCGCCTGCGAGCGGCCCGATGCTCTGACCTACACCCTGCGCCGCCGGCAGAAGTGCAGCGAGGCGGCCACTCCGATCCAGCGTGCCGAGCATGCTGATCTGATGGACGATGCAGATCGCAAGAATCTGAAACCATAAGAACACACGCACAGCGAAGTCGGCAGGCGGCGCGGAGAGCGACCAGGTTGCGACCACTGCGGCTGTGATTCCGAGCCCAACGATCTGCGTGAGATGCAGGCCAAACCGCCGTGCCAGCAGCAGCGCGAGCCAGGTGCTTGCGAGCGTCGCCAGGTTCGAGACGTTGAGCGTGCCAGCGACGAATGCCGACGATAGTCCGATCGTGCCGCCCAAACGCTCGACATAGGTCCAGAACATCGTTGCGCTGGCGTTGAATATGGCGATGGCGAGGAGGCAGGCCAGCCCGATTCCACCGATCACGTTGCTCGACCTCAGCGAAGCCGGCGCTGCATGAGATTCCGCGTCGGACGCTTTCGCTTCGCGCGGAAAGAAGCGCAACAGGAGCCCCGTAACCGCATACATGCAGACCAGCAGAAGAAAGACCGCGTGCACTCCGTAGCGTTGATCGAGCCACGGGACTGCTGCGATCTCCGCCGACCCGACGAGCACGAAACCTGTTCCGAGCACGCTGGAATTGCGGTTCATGTCGCCGAACCACGCGAGACCCGCGAGACTCAGCGAGTAGCATGCGCCGCCCGCGAAGCCGGCCAGCATGCGCAATCCGCAAAGGACGGCGAAATCGGCGACGAACGCGCTCACCCCGTTCAGGACGAGCGCGAGCACTATGGCGACTGTCGCGAGCCGACGGGCAGCCACGAATGGCAGACACTTGGCGATCACGAGAGAGCCAATCGTCAGCCCCGCCAGCTCGAACGATGCGAGCCAGCCGATATGCCCGTCGTCCAGGTGCATCGCGCGGGCCAATGCGCCGAGTATCACGGGCAGTCCGAGATACACGCCATAGCCGACGACGCCAAGTGTTACGGTGGAGAAGAGCTCGAGGGCGCCGCGCACACCGCCGGCCGAAGAAACTGCACGCGACACGCTAGCGTGCATCGCGCAGCCTGCGCAGGGCCGTGCACGGCATCGAGGCGACAGGCGACACGGGATCGAACCTCCGGGGCGGCATGGGGCTGCGCGCGGTCAGCCGATCATGAAAGCCGCGTCTCGCCCCTGTCAACACAGGCGTTGACCGGCAATATGCGCCGCCAAACGCACTCTTTCAACACCCCTGTTGACACCAGGGAGAGGCCTGTGCGACAACGTCTTCATCCGAAGCCGCCGCGAAGGCAAGGTGTAGCGTGATCGATTTTCAGACGCGCGATGCAGTGGCGCTGATCACGCTCGACAATGGCCGGCTGAACATCCTGAGCCGCGCCATGCACGAGCGGCTCTATCGCGCACTCCTGCGGTTCCTGCGCGAGGATGCGCTCAAGGTAGCCGTGCTCACTTGCCGGCCGGGCACTTCTTTCAGCGCGGGCGACGACCTGAAGGAAATCGACCTGCCCCATGGCGACCAACCGGATTGGGCAGAGCTCGTCATGACCATCGTGCGCAACAAGCCGATCATCGGCGCAACTCGCGGCCACTGCCTGGGGCAAGGGTTCGTGTATCTACTCCTGCTCAGCGACATTCGCTTCGCGACGCCGGATGCGAAGTTCGGTTTCCCCGAGATCGCGCAGGGCATGGGTGGTGCGGCCAATCTCACGCAGCTTGCCGCTCATGTTCCGCCGACGATCGCATGGCGCATGGCGTTGACTGGCGAACCGCTGGAGGCGCAACAGGCGGCTGCCTGTCACCTCGTGAACGAGGTCGTCCCGGAGGCGGAGTTGCTGGAACGCGCTCTGGCTGAAGCGCGGAAAATCGCCTCGCATCCGCTGCCAGCGCTGAAAGCCGAGATGTCCCCCGCCGGCCGCTTCACCGGCCGACCGGACCCGTGGACTGCGGTGGCGTTGCTCAACGAGATCTGGTCGGCGCAGCGGCGGTGAGCGGAAACCTCTATGTCGAGCGACTTCGAAGCATGGATCAGCGCGCGCCGGATCAGCGAGATCGAGTGCCTGGTGCCGGACATGAATGGCGTTCTGCGCGGCAAGGTGCTGCCGGCGGGCAAGTTCATCAGCTCGGCGCGCGAGAAGTCATTGCGGATGCCGAGCAGCGTATTTGCTGTCACGGTCACGGGCGAGTACGCGGGCGAGGACGAGGAGTCGTACCGCGACCCTGACCTCGTGCTGGCGCCCGATCCGGCAACTCTGTGTGTCGCGCCCGGGTTCAAGACACCCACGGCGTTCGTGTTCGCCGATACGTTCGATCCTGAAGGCGCCCCGTGGGAAGCCTCGCCACGGCATTTGCTGAAGCGCGTATTGGCGCTGTATGAGGCGCGCGGGTGGCGCGCCATCGCCGCCCCGGAGCTCGAGTTTTACCTCACGGCGGTGAACAGCGACCCGGACCTGCCGCTCACGCCGCCGGCCGGCCGCTCCGGTCGCGCCGAGACCTCGCCGCAACCGTACGGGCTCGAATCGATCACGGAGTACGAAGACCTCATCGAAGGGATCTACGAATACTCCGAAGTCGCTTCGCTCCACCTCGATACCATGATCCACGAGTCCGGCACCGCGCAGCTCGAAATCAATTTTCAGCACGGCGATCCGGTAGCGCTGGCCGATCAGGTGCTGGTCTTCAAGCGCATCGTCCGGCAGGTGGCGCTTCACAACAACGTGTACGCCACGTTCATGGCGAAACCGATGGCCGATCAGCCCGGCAGCGCCATGCACCTGCACGTTTCGGTCATCGATAGCGCCGGCGACAATCTGTTTTCAACCCGCAGCGGTGAAGCGAGTCCGGCGTTTCGGAATTTCGCCGGTGGACTGCAGTGCTATCTGCCGCAGATCGCGCCGCTGTTCGCGCCAACTGTGAACTCCTTCCGTCGCATGCGACCGAGTCACAGCGCACCGATCAACGTGCAGTGGGGCTACGACAACCGCTCGTGCGGGCTACGCGTCCCGAGCGCAGATGCGCAGAACAGGCGCATCGAGAATCGACTCCCAGGCGCGGATGCCAATCCCTACCTGGCGTTGGCTGCGACACTCCTGTGCGGTTATCTCGGGATTCAGGAAGCGCGGGAGCCGACCGGCATGGTGACGGGCAACGCCTATCAGAAAGCTCGCACGCTGCCGCGTACGCTCGAGGAAGCGATCGAGCGCTTCACCCAGTGCGCACCGGTTCGCACTTTCGTCGGCGAGAAGTTCATGAGCGCATTCCTTGCCATCAAACACGCGGAGCTCGCGCACTTCCAGCACGTCATCAGCTCATGGGAGCGGGATCACCTCCTGCTGAAGGCATGAGCGCGCCCGGCTTCAACGCAAACCTGGACATGCCGGGCTCGTACTACGTCGCGACGGCGAACGATGCGCTTGCCTTTCCGCGCCTGTCGGAGCCGACCGATGCGGACCTCTGCGTCATCGGTGGCGGGTGCACCGGACTGTCCGCAGCGCTCCATGCCGCCGAGCGCGGCGCCTCGGTCGTTCTGCTCGAAGGCGGCCGGATCGGCTGGGGAGCTTCTGGCCGCAACGGCGGCCAGATCATCCCGGGCTTACGCAAGAGTGCCTCGGAGCTGGTCCGGTCGTACGGTGACGAACGAGCGCGCCAGCTCTTTCGGCTCGCGCTCGAGGCGCGCACTGTCGTGCTCGCTCTCATCGAGCGGAACGCTATCGCGTGTGATCTCAAGCTGACGGGTCACCTCAGCGGGGCGGCAAGCCCGGCCGATGCGCGTTCCATGCAGGAGGAAGTCGAGTTCCTGCAGAAGACGATGGAGTATCCGCACGTTCGTTTTCTCGATCGGCGCGCGATGCAGGGCGAAGTCGCCACCCGCTACTTCGGCGGCATCCTCGACGAGCTCGGCGGTCATCTGCATCCATTGAACTACACGCTCGGTCTGGCGCGGGCCGCCGCTGCAGCCGGGGTTCGTATCTTCGAGCACACGGTCGCGACCGCTCTTCACGATGGCAAGAGCCCGCGCATCGTGGCCGGGAACGGCGAGGTTCGCGCTCGAACCTGCATCCTCGCAGGAGACGCGCTGCTGCAGGAGGTCGGGGCCGGTATTGCCGCACACATCATGCCGGTGGCGAACTACATTGGCGCAACCCGGCCATTGCACGAGCCGGCTGCGCTCATCGCGCGTGACCGTGCCGTGTCCGATAGCCGTTTCGTCGTGAACTACTTCAGGCTGAGCGCCGATGGGCGCCTGCTGTTCGGCGGCGGCGAGCGGTATTCGGCTCGACCGCCGAAGGACATCAAGGCCTTCGTTCAGGGCCACCTGCAGAAGGTCTTTCCGCAGCTGCGCGGCTGCGAGATCGATTCAGCGTGGGGCGGCCTGGTGTCCGTGACACGCACCCGCCTGCCCCACATCGGCCGTCGCGGCGAAATCCTGTATGCACACGGTTACTCCGGTATGGGAGTGATTCTGTCGACGCTTGCAGGGAAGCTCTTGGCACACGAAGCCGCTGGCGTGTCGAGTGAATTCGATCTCTTCTCACGCATCGCCCCGCCACCCTTCCCCGGCGGCACCCGCCTGCGTCCACTCCTGCACGTGCTGGGAATGCTGTGGTTCTCGGCGCTCGATCGCATCCCGAGGGCAGCAGCATGATCGAGTCACTGGCTCAGGCGCATGAGCGCGCGATGCGTCTCACCCTTCCCGGCTTCGCGCTCATCGATGGCGCTGAGGTGCGCAGCGCCTCAGGAAGGACATTCGAGAACATCGGGCCGCGCGATGGTCGAGTGCTGAACCACGTGGTCGCCGCAGATGCCGAGGACATCGATCGCGCGGTCCGCTCAGCGCGCGCGGCGTTCGAAGAGGGACGTTGGCGGAAGCTCCCCCCGCGCGACAAGAAGCGCATCCTTGCGAAGCTGGCCGATCTGCTTACGCGGGACGCTGAAGATCTCGCATTACTCGAGACACTCGACACGGGCAAGCCGCTGTGTGATGCGCTTGCCGTGGATATTCCGCTCGCGATCGGAACGGCACGGTGGTACGCCGAAGCACTCGACAAGATCTATGGGGAAGTCGGCGTCACGAGCGAAGATAAACTGTCGCTTGCCGTTCATGAGCCGCTCGGCGTAATCGGTGCAATCGTGCCGTGGAACTTTCCGCTTCACATGGCGCTGTGGAAAGTTGCGCCGGCGCTCGCGATGGGCAACTCAGTCGTACTGAAGCCGGCCGAACAGTCACCGATGACGGCATTGCGGCTGGGCCAGCTCGCGCTCGAAGCGGGACTGCCGCCCGGCGTTCTGAATGTCGTTCCCGGATTCGGCGCGACGGCGGGCCATGCGCTCGCACGTCACATGGACGTCGACATGGTCGCATTCACCGGCTCAGGCTCCGTGGGCAGGAAGCTCATGGCGTACTCCGGGGAGAGCAATCTCAAGCGCATCAGCCTGGAGTTGGGCGGCAAGTCCCCGCAGATCATCTTTGCCGATTGCGCGCATCTCGATGAAGCGGCGGTCGATGCGGCATGGGGTGTGTTCTACAACCAGGGGCAGGTTTGCACCTCCGCCTCGCGCCTGCTCGTCGAACGAGGCTTGAAAGATCGGTTCATGGACAAGGTGCTGCGGGTGGCCGCTGCGATCACGCCTGGCGATCCGCTGGATCCGGAAACGCGGTTTGGCGCGATGGTGAGCGCCGAGCAGATGCGCACCGCGCTGCGCTATATCGAGCGCGCGCGCAACGAGGGCGCCCGCCTCCTCCTGGGAGGTCGCCAGGTGCTGGAGAAGAGCGGTGGGTACTACGTTGAACCGACGGTCTTCGACGGCGTCCAGCAGAACATGGAGCTCGCATCCGAGGAAGTATTCGGACCTGTGCTGGCAGTCATTGAGTTCGAGGATCGGGCGGATGCGATTCGAATCGCGAATGACACGCCGTACGGCCTCGGGGCGGGTCTGTGGACCTCGAATATCGACACAGCGCATGCATGCGCGCGCGCGTTGCGTGCCGGAATGGTCTGGGTCAATGGGTGGGATGCGTGCGACATCACCATGCCATTCGGCGGTTTCAAGCAGTCCGGCTTCGGACGCGACCGGAGCCTGCACGCACTCGCCAAGTATGCCGACCTGAAGGCGATCACCTTCACCACGAGAACATCATGACTCGGCCCCCGTCACTCATCGCAGAGCCCGCGGAGGCGCGCGCGTTCCTGGACGCGAATCCGCAAATCGCCTTCGTGGAGATAGTCTTCACCGGCATGAATGGAGTCTCACGCGGCAAGCGCCTGCGGCGCCATGAGCTCGTTGGCGTGTACGAGCAGGGGCGCTTCATGCCGAGCTCTACGTTGATCGCCGACATCACGGGGCGTGACGTAGAAGAGACGCGCCTCGTTTGGGAAACAGGCGATGCCGATGTGATCGCCAGGCCGGTACCGGGCACGCTGGTGCCCGCGCCCTGGCTCGGAGCAGATGTCGCGCAGGTCCTCGTCTCACTGTATGAGCTGGATGGCACACCGAGCGAGCTCGATCCGCGCCACGTGCTACGCCGTGTAGTGGACCGCTTGCGCGCAGACGGTCTCGTGCCCGTCGTTGCATGCGAGCTCGAGTACTACCTCGTCGCAGGCGGACGCACACGGCGGGGTGGAATTCGCCTGGCGCCGGTGAGAAGCACCGGCGCGCCACCGACAGCCTGCAATGCCTACGGACTGCGCGAGCTCGAGGACGTGGCGCCGTTTCTGCGCGAGCTCTGGGCGGCTGCCGATGCACAGAGCATCCCGCTCGAAGGGGCGATCTCCGAGCATTCCCCCGGCCAGCTCGAGCTGACCCTGCGACACCGTCCTGATGCCGTGCGCGCCGCAGACGATGCCGTGATGTACAAGCGTGCCGCGAAAGGGGTCGGGGTCCGCCACGGCTGTGAAGCCACATTCATGGCGAAGCCCTTTGCCGCGCATGCGGGCAGCGGTATGCATCTGCATGTGAGCGTGAACGACGATGCCGGCCACAACATTTTCGCAAGTGAAATGTCCGCGCTTGCCGAACCGCTGCGATTTGCGATCGGCGGCATGCAGCAGTTGCTGCCCGAGAGCTTCGCGCTACTTGCGCCGCACGCCAATTCATACCGTCGCTTCAAGGCGCACTCCTTCGCGCCGACGACAGTCTGCTGGGGCCTGAACAATCGTACTGTGCCGCTGCGTGTTCCGGCGGGTCCGCATGAGAGCCGCCATATCGAGCATCGGACGGCCGGCGCCGACGCAAACCCCTATCTGGCGATGGCTGCGATCCTGGCAGGCGTACACCATGGCCTGGCCGGCAAGCTCGATCCAGGGCCACCCGTGGTTGGCAACGGCTACGTCTCGGCATCGAGTGAGAGGCGGCTGCCGCACAATTGGTTCAGTGCCGTCGAGCAACTGGAGCGCGCCGGCGTGCTGCGCGAGTATCTCGGTGCCCGCTTCGTCGACACCTACGCGCAGATCAAGCGCGTGGAGCAGAACCGCTTCTTCGATGTTGTGACCAGTCTCGACTACGACTGGTATCTGCAGGCGGTATGAACGACACCACACCTACCCACGCGCAGTCTCCGGAGACGCTGCGGCAACTCGACCTGGCGCACCATCTCCCCGCGCAGCAGAACTATCGTCTCATGGAGCAAATCGGGGGCAGCCGCCTGATGGCGCGCGGCCTTGGGTCGCGTATTTATGACCTGGAGGGACGCGTGCTGCTCGATGGCATGGCCGGACTCTGGTGCGTGAACGTGGGTTACGGACGCGAAGAGCTCGCGCGAGCGGCGTATGAGCAGATGCGCGAGCTGCCCTACTACAACACATTCTTTCGAACCGCACCGGTGCCGACGGTGTTGCTCGCCGCAAAGCTCGCCGAGCTCACGCGCGGTGACCTGCCGCACATCTTTTTCAGCAACTCCGGCTCTGAGGCGAATGACACCGCATTCCGACTCGCGCGCCGTTATTGGGAAGTCGTCGGTCAGCCCGCGCGCACCGTGTTCATCAGCCGCTGGAATGCGTATCACGGTTCCACCGTTGCAGGCGCGAGCCTCGGCGGAATGAAGTTCATGCATGCCCAGGGCGGGCTGCCGATTCCCGGAATCGAGCACGTGATGCAACCGTATCTGTTCGGCGAAGGCTTTGGAGAAGATCCGGCGAGCTTCGCGGAACGAGCGGCGGCCGCCATTGAAGAGCGCATCCTCGCGGTCGGTCCGCAGAACGTGGCCGCTTTCATCGGCGAGCCGGTACAGGGTGCTGGGGGCGTGATCATCCCGCCGCCGGGATACTGGCCACGCGTCGAAGCGATCTGCCGCCGTTACGGCATCCTCCTGATCTGTGACGAGGTGATCTGCGGTTTTGGGCGGCTCGGGCGCTGGTTCGGCCACCAGTATTTCGCAGTGAAGCCCGATATCGTCACGATGGCGAAGGGGCTCTCCTCCGGATACTTGCCGATCTCGGCGACCGCGGTGTCTGCGCCCATTGTTGCCGCGCTCAGACAAGCGAACGAAGAGTTCGCGCACGGCTTCACCTACTCGGGGCATCCCACCGCAGCCGCGGTCGCGTTACAGAACATCCGGATTCTTGAACGGGAGCACCTGCCAGAGCGCGTTGCGACGAACGTGGGCCCCTACTTCGCGAAGGCGCTCGCGCGCCTGAACGGGAATCCGATCGTCGGCGAAGTGCGCTCCCTTGGACTCATCGGAGCGGTCGAGATCGTCCGTGAGCCCGGCACGAACCTTCGCTTCGGCGACAAGGAAGGCACCGCCGGCCCGATCGTGCGTGACATCGCGATCGCCAACGGCCTCATGGTGCGCGCGGTCCGCGACACGATCGTGATCTGCCCGCCGCTCGTGATCACGACTGCCGAGATCGACGAGCTCGTGGATATCGTGGCGCTGGCTCTCGAGACGGCGCGGCACGTGCTGCGCAGTCCGCCGGCGACAGGCTGACGACTATCTGGATTCTGCAGCGGCAGCATCGATCAGTCTCAGCGCCGCCCACTTGGCCATCTCTGCAAGACGGGCGCGCGGCGTGACGCTCTTCGCGCCGGGCGCGGTATAGGTCATGAGTCCATCCAGCATGGCACTGATCTGCAGCGCCAGGTCCAGGCATTGCTGTTCGGAAAGCTGGGGGCGAGCCGCGCCGATGTAGCCGCGTGCGCTACTGCAAGCCGCACCCCGTATGGAAGCACAGCCGTCGGGTCACGAGGACGGCGCCTCTCCGACGTTTGAGTCCTGCGCAAAGATCTACATCGCTGCGCAGGAACCGGGCTGGGAAATCGAGGAAACACGGTAAGCAATGGCTCTCGACTCTCGGGACCTACGCGTTTCCGGTCATCGGAAAGCTTCATCCCAGTGCCGTGACCTCCGACCACATCCTGCAGATTTTGCGGCCGATTTGGGCGACGAAGACCGAGACCGCCACGCGCGTACGTGGCCGAATGGAAAGCATCCTCGACTGGGCGGCCCACAAAGGTTACCGGCAAGGCGCCAATCCTGCGCGCTGGGAAGGCAACCTGCGGCATGAGCTGCCGTCGCCGACGAGGCTGAAGAAACGCAAGCAGCGCCATCATCCAGCGCTCCCGTACACGCGGCTCGGTGCCTTCATGATCGACCTCAGACTCCGCGAAGGCATCTCCGCGCGAGCGCTCGAGTGGGGGATACTGAACGCGTCCCGGTTTCAGGAGATTGCGGGCGCGAGGCGCCGGGAAGTCGATCTGCAGCTCAAGCGCTGGACCATTCCACCGGAGCGTATGAAGCGCGAGATTGAGCACGTCGTACCGCTCAGCGACGAGGCCATCGCCGTGTTCAATGGCTTGCCGCCCGGCGGTCCGAACGACCTCCTGTCCGGCCCCCGAAGGTGGTCTGCTTTGCGATTCAGCGCTCGGCGCGATGATCGATGGCATCCACGAAGCCGATCTTGCACGGGGCGGCGTGGGCTATATGGATCCGAAGGAAGGGCGCATTGCGACCCAGCATGGATTCCGATCAACGTTTCGTGACTGGGCCTCTGAAGTCGCCAACTTCGACAAGGAAATCGTGGAACACGCAATCGCGCACAAGCTGAAGGATAAAGCCGAAGCGGCATATCAACGGGGAACCATGCTGATGAAACGCGCGATGCTGATGCAGCAGTGGGCTGTATTCTGCAATGAGCCGGTGTTTCCGGTTCCCACTATCTGCGTTAGCGTCGAGCAGGCAGCGTAGCGGCAGGGCAGCGATGCCAGGCGACGAATCTGCAACCAGGTGCAGTGAGCAGACCATTACCTCGCCGCCGGCGTTGGCGACAAGCACGTGTGCGCGTCTGCTCTGATCCAGGAGCTTCCCGGCAGTCGCGATCCGTCCAATCCATCATGGGCGCGACGCTGAGTTTTCTTTGGCAATTCATGACTCCAGCATCTCATCTCAAGGTCAGCGGCGCCAACAACTACGCTCGGTGCCTCACCGAGCGAGGATGGATGCTGCAGCAGTGCGCCTGAAAGAAGGCGCGGTCTCTTAGGGTGCGAGCCCACCCGGCAACTGTTGCTCCAGCCGGTAGCAATCAACGCAGCGGTGGAGGTAACGAAGCAGCCGCAGCCTTTCGGTGTAGAGGGTCGTATGACAGCGACTTGGCGAGTACGCAGGCCGTAACGTGAGTGAACGCTGAGCAAGCCAACGTTGGGACGGTTCCGGCGCAGCACTGGTCGCACCTGCGCTGGCGGTAAGGCGGAACCACTGCATATCAACGCAGCTCGAACAGCCCCGCGGCGCCCATGCCGCCGCCATTGAAAATATGCGGATCGATTTCGAGGCGATCGCGGCAAAGGAGCCATCAATGTTGGCGACTTGATGCTGTTCAACCCACCGCGCAACGCCCTTCCGATGGGCGTACGCGCAGTGCTGACGATCTCGGCTTCACGCATTTCGCAAACTAAAAGTGGTATCCGATCCTCAGGCCATACGTGCGAGGCGGTTGCACGTAGCCGATTACCGGGGAGCCGACGAAGCTCGTCGCAACCTGGCCGCTGCTGTAGACCGTCTCGTCAAATGCGTTGCGCACGTACACCGACGCGCGCCATGCGCCGCCGGGCGATTCGAAATCGAGAAACACATTGCTCAGGCTGTACGCGGGCTGCGAGACCACGCCACGATTGAAGGGTGAGAAATAGACTCGATCGACCCAGTTCGTCTCCCACCGAAAAGTCGCAGTACCGCGCGCCATGCTCCAGGCGTACTCCGCCGCCAGATTGACGGTGTAATTCGGTGCCTGTGGCAACGTCTTGCCGTGGAGGTCGAATGCGGGCAGGCCGGAGTCCGGATCGATGGTGTGGCCATCGCCAGCCGGGCGCGCCTGATCCGCGGTCACGTACTCATCGAAGCGCGCATTCAACCACGACGCGCTCAGACTCACGAGAAGCGGAATCTGCAGCGGCTTCGCGGTCACTTCCGCTTCGGCCCCGTACACCTTCGCCGTCGCGGCGTTCTCGAGCACGAGCTGCAGGTTCTGAACTTTACCGATCTGCAGGTCCTTGTAGTCGTAATAGAACCCGGCAATGTTCGCGCGCAACCGCTGATCGAGCCGCGTGGTCTTCAGGCCCGCTTCGAGCGCGGTGACTTTCTCAGGCTCGAGTGGCGCCGAAGCGTTGCCCAGGTTGTACGTGCCCGCCTTGAACCCTTTCGAGTACGAGAAATAGAGCAGCGTGTCGGGGTTCACGTCGAATTCGATGCCTCCCTTCGGCGTAAACGCCATGAAAGTCTTGTCGTCCAGATGGTGGGGCACGAGCGGCACATTGGCCGGGGAATACGGCCGCGCGATATCGAAGTCCGACTGATCGTTCACCGATTTCTTCTCCCGGCTGTAGCGCGCGCCCGCCGTGAGTCGCAGCCGCTCGGTGAGACTGTAGCTGTCCTGCCCATAGATCGCGGCCGCATCCGTCTCGAGCCTGCCGCCCGCGAAGAAGCCTTGCACGAGCAGGTCCGGGCCGCCGACCGCTAGCACATTGAATGGCGCGACTTCCTCGCCGTCGATCTTCTCGTGAAGGTAATAGAGGCCCGCAACGAACTTGTTTGCCTGCGTGTTCAGGTTGAACTGAAACTCCTGACTCACCTGCGTGGAAGTCTCGGCGAGCATGATCGGAAACAAGTCGAGGGCCGTGGGCGTGATATCCGTCTCGAGGTTGTAGTCGCTCTTGCGGAGCGCGCTCAGGGACCGCAGCGACACGCGGTCGTCAATGTCATAGCGCAGATCCACCAGCCCGCCATAGAACTTGGCTTTGGCCTTTGGATTGCGCGCGCTCGCGAGGTCGTGCGCGTCCGCCGGAACGAAGCCACCCAGCAGCAACCCCGTCGGCGTGATGGGCGTGCCAGCGGCGGCTTCGCCGGCCGCGCCGAGATAGTGATAGCCGTTCGAGCTATCGTCGGCCTGGTAGTAGTCGCCTTTGACGAGCGCCGTGAGGCGATCCGTGAGCTCGAACAGGAGTTGCCCGCGCACCGCCTGGGAGTCCTTGCCGTCCACACCTCCCCCGGTGACGAGATTGCGCCCGTAGCCATCGTGATGCTGCGTTTGAAACGACAACCGGCCGAGCACTTTCGCCGCGAGCGGCCCGCTCACGGCACCCTCGCCGCTCACTGCGCCGTAGTTGCCGCCGCTCGCCGCGAGATAGCCGGTGAACTCGGGCGTGGGTGCGTTCGTGATGAGATTCACCGACCCGCCCGTCGCATTCCGGCCGTACAAGGTTCCCTGCGGCCCGCGCAGCACTTCGATGCGATTCAGATCATAGAAAGAAGCGAGAGCCGCAGACGAACGCGAATAGAACACGCCGTCCTCGTTGAACGCGATGCTGCTCTCTGCGCCGGTCGAGATGTTATCGACCCCGATGCCGCGCAGGGTGATGCGGGCTTGTCCGATCTGTTCCGTCACGTTGAGGCCCGGCACGCCTTGCGCGATGGCGGCGACGTTCGCGATGCCGCGCTGCTCGAGATTTTCGCCGCTGAGAGCCGTGACCGCGAGCGCCGTGCGCTGCACGGATTCAGCACGCTTCTGCGCGGTGACGACTACTTCCTCGAGTACTGACGTCGGCTCGGTGGCGACCGCATCGTTGGCGCGCGCCGAGTCGACGTAGGCAATGCTCTCAACTGCGATCGACATGCCGCAGGCACACATCGTCAGCGCTTTTCTGGACGCAGCCGGATACCGGCCGCGCAACGTGTTCAGCATGATGGCGTCCCCCTTTTGGTGAAATTTCGAACAGGATCTGCGGCGCTCGGTGGCGCTCTCGTTCACGTGTCGGGAGCTTCCAGTGCTTCCTGCTCGGCAGAGCGGTGGGCAGCGGCGTGGGCGGCGCGCCCATGCATCTGTCTCACCTGTGCCCCGTAGCGCGCGTGTGAGAGATTCACAATGCGTTCGTCGAGAATTCGGCGTGAGGACAGGCCGTCGCTGCTCTCGGCAGCCCAAGCCGCCATGTACCACGCGTTACTCATGTCGGTTGCGGCGCCGCTTCGCGCGTTTCCCTGAAACCTGCCACTCGAAAGCCGCTCACGATGTCCTCGTGATCCGCCGGGACCAGCCCGGCGTGCAGACACGTCCAGCACGATGGGCAGAAGTACTGGCGGAATACGATCCGCTGCTCGACGTAGTGCATCGGGTTCGCGCTCAAGCCGGGGCCCATGGCGGCCGGCTCATCGTCCAGGCGCGCGAGGGCGAGCTCTTCGTCGGCCCCCGCCACGCCGACGGCACGGTCAGCCTGATGCGCCGCGTGGCCGGCGCTCAGCCTCTGGCCGCAGTGCCGGCAGATGACGATGCCCGACCCACTCAGAGCGAGGTTGTCATCGAGTGGCCTGGCCTCCGTGCGATCGATGCCGCCCGACGCGATTTGCGCCGGCCGTTGTGCCCTCTTGCGACGTTCAGCGCGCAGAGTTGCTCGGCGATCCGCTGTTGCCGCCTCATCGACTTTGCCATCGTGCGTGACGATGACGCCGTAAACGCTCTCGCACGCGCGAGCGGAAATCCTGGTCGCGTGCAAATCTCTCGCGACGGCAGCGGGATCGCGTCGTAGTGGATCTCCATAACCGCCGCCACCCTGACAGTGCAGATAGAGAACGTCGCCGGGCGCAAGCACACCGCCAGCCATGCATTGCGCGAGCTCGAGTGAGCCGCCGCAGCCGTCAAGACTCGAGGGCATTTGCCCGCGTACAAAGAGCTGCGCCAGCGAGCTCTCGCGAACAACGACATTGTGGCCAGTGTTTCCCGGGTAACCGCCCGCAAGGCCTTGGTTCTGCGCCGTCGCCATGCCGGTGCTCGAGAGCACGAGCGCCGCGGGAACGGAGGTGCCGTGCGGAGTGAGCGCGACTGATGCACTCACGCCACCGCGTTGCCGTCCCGGCCCGCCGGAGTCCGGCTCCTCACGCCGCCAAAGCATGAGAAGCGGATAGAGCAACTCCGTCATCTCGGCATCCGGCATCTTCCCCATAGGAATGCAGAACAGGCCGCCGGTATCGATGCCATCCGCACGCGGGCGTGCGCCATAGCCGCCGCCCATCGACTCCATCACGACATTGAGGAACGGCGTCGGCTCTGCCGCGCGCTGATCGAGCCCGGCGACCACCGCGGTATTCCACGTGCCACAGCAGGAGGCTTGCACACCCCCGTGCAACTCGATCTTGCGATCGAGCATTTGCGACAGGCATTGCGAAGTGAGGTTGCCTATGGCCCACGCGGTTGCGATGGGTGCCTTGCTCACGGCCGCGGGGAACGTAGCGTTGTTGAGCGTGCCTTCCGGCGTGACGATGTCGAAACAACGCATGAGGCCGCCGGCGGCCCAGGGGATATCGCCTGCTAGCGTCGGCAGGAGCGCCAGCATCACTCCGCCCCTCGAGCCCGCATACGTGCAGTTCACGACGCCCGCCTGAGGCGCGGTGCCCGTGAAATCGAAGGTGAGGTGATCGCCGGCCTTCGTCATGGCGACCGAGAGTCGGTGCGCGCGGCGGTCGCCCGCGAAGGCCTGGTCGAGGTAACTCGTTGCGGACCACGTGCCGTCGGGTGCTTCGCGCAGTTTCTCGCGCAGCCGCCCTTCGGCGTCGTCCATCATGCGCTTCATCACGGCTTTGACGACATCGGCACCGTACTGATCCAGCAGCGCAAGGAGCCGCCGGCGCCCAACCGAATTCGCGCCGACTTTGGCGCGCAGGTCGAGGCCAATCAGCAGCGGCACTCGCGAGCGGCGCACCCATGCATCCGCGACGTCACGCTGCAACGTGAAGTTGCGCACCACTTTGATCGGTGGCGTTGGCATCGCTTCGGAGAACACGTCCTGCGCATCGATCGACATCGAGCCCGGCGAGGAGCCGCCGAGATCAGGTTGATGACAGATGGCGCTCGTCCACGCGAACAGCTTGCCGCCGTAGAACACCGGCGCGAAGACGACCGCATCGTTCTGATGCAGACCGCCGCCGATCCACGGGTCATTGCACAGAAACATGTCGCCGTCTTCGATGCCGGGATTGGCGGCGCGGTGCTGAAGCGTCCAGTAAATAGCGAGATCGATCGCGCCGGCGAGCATCGTGTTGTACAGGCCGATCTGCACTTCCTGCCCGAGCTCGTCATTGATGGTGAAGTCGAAGTCGTTGGCCTCGGTGACGATCGGGCTGCCCGACATGCGCCGCAGGGTTTCGCCCATTTCGTCCGTGATCGACCACAGCCGGTGACGCACGACTTCGTACGTGAGCGGATCGAGCGAGGCCACCGCATCCTTCGACACGGTGTGCACTTCGAGCGAGCTCGGGAGCGACCGCCGCAGCACGTCGGGCTTGATCGGGCGGCTCACGAACATGTCCGAACCGGGAATGAATGGCTGCATGGCTCGCTCCCTCAGTGAGCGCGAATGCGCAGGTTCCCGCAGGCATCGACGACACCCGTCAGGCCCTCAGGAATCACGACCGTCGTCGTCGGAACCTGCACGACCGCCGGACCTCCAATGGAATGGCCCGCGCGCAGGCGTTCGTAGTCGTACACCGGCGTTTCGACGTAGCCGCGCCGGCCGTTCAGACAAATCGGCCGAGTCTCGACCCACGCGGTGCCGAGCGGCGTTGCGTGCGCCTCCGGAATTTCCGGTAACTCCGGTGACAACGGCAGCACGCCGACGCCGCGCACGCGGAACGTCAACGCCTGAATGCCGGCATCGCGAAAGCCCGAGCCTGCGCCATAGAGCTGCGCGTAGCGGTGTTCGAAAGCCGCCGCGGCCGCCTCGAGGACCTGCATGTCTGTCGGCCCATCGCCAACCGGCGCTGCCACTTCGCCCAACTGCATGCCATACCGCATGTCGATTTCACGGTACATCTGCACGCCGGCCAGCTTCAGACCCTGGCGCGCCAGTGCCTCGCGGACTGCGGATTCGAGCCGCGTGAAATTCTCCTGCGCACGCTGCGGATCGAACGGAAACATCAGCGGATCGGAAAGCTCGCGCGTGATCGCGATGTCCGAAGACGCAAGACCGAACGCCGAAAACGCCGACGCGACCGGGCCGAGCGGCACCAGCACCTCGCGCGCGCCGACCTCGCGCCCGAACGCTGCGCAATGCGCTGGACCTGCGCCGCCGAAGGCGTACACGACGAACTCACGCGGGTCGTAACCGGCCTCGACGGCAACCTTGCGCAACAGGTCGGCCGTCTGCGAGTTCTGCACTTCGTAAATTGCCGCGGCTGCCTGTTCGACACTCAAGCCGAGCGGCTTGCCAATGCGGGTCTCGATCGCGAGGCGTGCAAGCTCGAGCGACAGCGAGCGGCGTCCGCCCAGCAAGCCTCGTGGCGGTAGAATGCCGAGCACGAGGTTCGCATCCGTGATCGTCGGCTCAACGCCCCCACTGCCGTAGCACGCAGGTCCCGGCACGGCCTGCGCGCTCAACGGGCCCACACGTAGATTGCCGCCCGCATCGACCCAGGCGATGGCGCCGCCACCCGAGCCAATCGCCTCGACACGCAGCGTCGGCACGTTCACCGGCGACTGATTGATGATCGTCTGCGTTGCGCGGACCGGCTCGCCATCGACGATGAGCCCCGCAAGGAACGTGGTACCGCCCACATCCGTCGCCATCACATTACGGTGGCCGAGCTGCCGGGACAACTGAAGTGCGCCCACGACTCCGCCCGTGAGCACTGAACCGATGGTCGTAATCGCCGATGCGGGTGCTTCCGCCGCAGTAATTGCACCACCGGAGCTCTGCATGACGAGCAGCGGCCCCGTAAGACCCTCAGTGCGGAGTCGCTGCTCGAGCAGGTTGAGATAGTCACGCAGACCGGGACCGATCTGCGTGCTCATGATCGTCGTCGCGTGGCGCGCATACTCCCGGATACGCGGACTCACGTCCGAGGAGAGCGCGACATACACATCGGGCGCCTCTGCCGCAATGATCTGGCGGAGCCGCTGCTCATGCGCAGGGTTGCGGAACGACCAGAGCAGCGATACCGCGATCGCCGTCACTCCGGCGGCCAGGCACTCGCGCACGACGCGCCGCGCCTCATCTTCATCGAGACGCACGATGACCTGACCCGATCGATCGATACGCTCCGTAACTTCCTTCGCGAGGTGCCGAGGCACGAGTGGCGGAGGTTTGTGCTGACCGAGCACGTTCTGCAGCTCATGTGGGGCGCGGCCGAGATAGCGCCCCTCCACGTTCATGATGTAGATCGAGTCACGGTGCCCCTTCGTCGTGATGAAACCGACCGGCGGCACACGCCCCATGACCAGCGCATTGAGCGAGGACGTGGTGCCGTGGGCGATGTGCTCGGTCTGCGCGAGCAACTGACGCGGCGAGAGCGCGCGCTGTTCGGCGAGCAGACTCAGCACATCGAACACCCCGTCCGAGTAATCTGCCGGGGTCGATGGAGATTTGGCGGACACGATGTGCCCGTCCCCGTCGATGCACACACCGTCGGTGAACGTGCCGCCGACATCGACTCCAATGACGAATCCCATCTCCGCTGCCCCCTCTTGCAGCCGCTCAAGCGGCTCGCGCCGCGTACTCACCCGAGAGCAACCGCCCTGCATGCGGCACCACTGGCTCGAGACTGAGCCGCTGCAAAATCTGAAATGCCGTGCATGTCGCCGCCGTGAGCACAGGCAGGCCCGTGGTGCTCTCTATCAGCGGCACTGAGGCGAGCGAGGGCATCTGCACGCATGCCGACGCCACGATGGCCTCCGCGCGCCGCACGTCGAGCCGCCTCACGATCTCGGCGGGTGCCAGCGGGTCTCGCGCCCCGACCGCGCGGTTGTCTGCAATTTCGAGTGAAATGCTGTCGACGACTTCGATGCCTTCATGTTCGATGTAGTCGATGACCAGCCGCGTCAACGCCTTCATGTAGGGCGTGAGGAGCGCTATGCGCCGCGCGCGGATCGTTTTCAGGCCGTCGATCAGTGCACCGGCGCTCGTGACCACGGGCGCCGCGCCACCATTCTGCGCGGTGACCTCTGCAAGCCGCCGCTCCGACTCGCGGTGATAACCCTTGCCCATGCTCATGATGGCGACTAGGCACGCGTACCCCAGCACGTCAACCCGCGCATCGGACAGCTCGCGAGCACAGCGGTCCGAATCGCCATCCATCGCCTGCAGCTCCTCCTTCGTCACCTTCTGCATACGCATGCGGCTCGAATGCAGAGTGAAGCGCTCCGGCGCGATCGCCTCCCGGGCGCGCAGCATCGCGGGGATTTCGGTCTCCATCGTGGTGTTGGAGCTCGGCACAATCTGCCCGACGCGAATGAGACGGCCACTCATACACTGACTCGCGCAGGCTGCACGACACGGCGCCGGTGCTCGTAACGCCACATGAACGCCGGATGCTCGAGGCGCAGGCGTTCGTCGGTCATGCGTCCCGTCCGCCGCATGAAGTCATAGACGAAATCGAGCGGATCGGTGCAGGCCATTTTGGCAGGGAAATTCTCGTACCAGGTGTAGCTCGCACGCGCGGCATCGAGAAGCTTCGCCTTAACCGGCTTACGTGCCAGCGTGTAGCTCTCGAGCGCGCTGCCCACATCGGCGGCCGCGAGGATGGCCTCGTGCAGCGCCTGCGCGTCGTCCATGGCGATGCGCGTGCCCGAGCCGATGGAAAAGTGAGCGCTGTGGAGCGCATCTCCGATCAGCACACGGTTGCCGACGTGAAAGTGCTCGTTCTCAATCACGGGAAACACGCGCCACGCCGATTTGTTGTTCACGAGCGGCTGCCCCTGCAACTCCTCGACGAAAATGTTCTCGATGAGACTGCGACGCGCTGCGTCGTCCATGGACGCCATGCCGAGCCGCATCCAGGTCGCGGCATCACACTCCGCGACCAGCGTGCCCATATCGTCGCTATAGGGATAGCCGTGAGCAACGAAGTGCCCGCCGTCATGCGTGCGAAAGCTCAAGAACGCCATCGGCAGACGCGCGCGCGTGCCATACCACGCGAAATGATTCGTGAGCGGCGAGGTGCGAGAGCCGAACTTTGCGCTGTCAGAGGAGCGCACCACCGAGTTCACGCCGTCCGCGCCCACGACGAGGTCCGCTTCGAGCCAATCGATTGACGGCTCGGCTCGTTTCGCGAACGTGATGGCGACGCCCGCCCGCTCGCAGGCCTGCCGCAGGATGCGCAACAGATCGAGCCGGGCAATCGCTCCACCATAGCCCACGCGATCGACACAGACGCTCTCGCCTTCGAGATAGATCATCTGATGCTGATTCACGCGCAGCCCGGCGCAGATATCTCGGTGCAGCTCGCCATCGACGCTGGCGAGCCGCTCGAGCCCCCGGTCCGCGAGCACCACACCGAACCCGAAGGTGGCCTCCGGCGGATTCTGTTCGATGACCTCGACGCGACTGGCCCGGCTGCCCTTCTTCATGAGGTAGGCGAAGTAGAGCCCCGCTGGGCCCCCGCCGATGACCAGCGCATGCAAGGGTTTCATGCGTCGACGACTTCGAGCGTGTCGCGGTCGAACTGCGCGATGCGCCCTTCGAGGCCGCCGGTCAAGGCGCCGAACCAAATCGGGTATTTCAGACCCAGCGCTTTGCGGCGCAGGAGGATGCGCGGCGCCCGGATGCGGTAATAGCCGCGCGTCGGCCCCTGCACTTGCAGGCCGGCTTCGCTCGAGCCACGCACGAGCGGCAGAAATTCGGGCACGTCCAGCACGTATATGGCGGCCACCTCAGGGCTTCTCCCAGAGTGATTTCTGCACGGCTCCCTTGCGAGCCCAGACGGCGGCGATGTCGTCGAAGGGCTGTCCGCCGCTGCGCGCAGCTTGCTCGGCCTCAATTGCGGCGGCGAGCGTGAGCTGCGCATCCCGCGCATCTACTTCCGTCATGTCCCTGACCTGCCAGGTGATCTCGAGCAGGTAGCCGTTGGGGTCGCGAAAATAGATGGAATCGATCAGTTCGTGGCGGATCTGCATGTCGACCTGCACGCCGCGAGCGGTCAGCCGCTCTTTCCATTGCAACAATTCGGCTTCGGACTCGACGCGCCACGCGGTGTGCACCGAGTCCCCGTCCCACGTTTGACGATGGCGCAGGTGGTCCGGCTGAGCCGCCCCGATGTAATAGAAGAATGCGATCGTGCTGCCCTGGCCGCTCGAGAAGAAGAAGTGCAGGAAGTCTGGATGGCCTTGCGGACCCCATCCCTTCGCCGAAATCGCATGCACGAGCGGCAGCCCGAGCAGGTCACGATAGAACTCCACCGTCTCGCGCAACTTCCACGTGGGCCGTGCCGTGTGGTGAACGCCGCTGAGCGCAAGAGCGGGGAGCGGCTTGGCGATCTGCGTTGACATGGCTAGCAAGCTCCTGGTGAACGCGCGCGCAGGCGCTCCGGAACGATCCGGCGCAGCGCTTCCTTGTCGATCTTTCCAACGTTCGTCAGCGGCAGCGACTCGAAGATTTCGACGTGCTCCGGCCATTTGAACTTCGCGAGTCCCAGCCGCTCGAGGTGCGCGGCGAGAGTGGCGACGGAGAGCGCGCTCGCGTCCGCAGTTGCCCGCGGCGTGACGCACGCACACGTGCGCTCGCCCAGCCGCTCATCGGCCACGCCGATAACGGCGACGTCCGCGAGAACTGGCATACGAGCGAGCGCCGCCTCAACTTCCTCACAGCTAATCTTCTCGCCACCGCGATCGACCACGTCCTTGATGCGGCCTTCGAACACGTAGTAGGTAGCGCCATTTGCCTCGCGCGCGGACATGAGATCGCCCGAGCGGTAGTAACCATCGCTCGTGAAGGCAACGGCATTGCGCTCGGGCGCGTCGTAGTAGCCGTGAAAGGTGTATGGCCCCTTGGTCGCCAGCTCGCCGATCTCGCCCGGGGCCACGTCGAGCTCCGTGCCTGGCCGCAGGAGGCGAACCCGATCGAACGCCGAGATCGGCCGGCCCACCGTGCGTTCACGCAGCTCGAGCGGATCCGAGGTGCGACTGAACGTGATCAGACCCTCGCTCATGCCAAAGATGTGGATGCCGGGCAGGCGCATCTCCTCGCGTGTGAACTTCGCGGCATTGATCGTCCAGACGCCGTGAACGTGCTCGAGACGCATGCCCAACCTCTCCAGTGCCTCGCGGATCCTCAGAAGCAGTTGTTTCTGGCCCGCGGCGATCCACGTTGGCTGGGTGCGCCGGAGCGTTGCCGCGAACGACTCGACAGTGGGGTGAGCGGTGATGGCGAAGCTGCCGCCGACGAGCAGAATCGGGCCCCACGCGCACGACATACTCGCGTTGTGAATCATCGGCATGGGCATGAGCATCACGTCGTCGGCGCGATAGTCGAGAAACTGCGCGACGGAGCGCATCTGATACACGTATTCGTTATGGAAGCGCGGAATCAGCTTCGGCACGCCCGTGGTGCCGCCAGAGAGCTGCAGCAGTGCCACTTGAAATGGATCGCGCGGCACTGCGCGCACTCGAGCGCGCGCCTGCGACGGCTCCTCGCCCGCAATGAGATCCTCGAGCCGGGGAATGTCGGCACGGGCCGCGCCTCGCACCGAGATCACGGCATGCATGTGCGGAAGCTGCTGCTTCATCCGGCACGCAAAGGCGACGTGATCAAACTTCGGATCATCTCCTTGAACGATGTGCCCGCGCGCACGTGAGTGACGCGCGAGATAGTCGATCTCGTGTTCACGATGAGAGGCCAGCGTGCAGACGGGAATGAGCCCGGCCTTCAAACAGCCGATGAACGCAACGAGCAGCTCAGCGCAGTTGTGGAGCTGAAAGATCACGCGGTCGAGCGGCTTCAGGCCACAGCGCAACAGTCCCGCCGCCGCGCGATCGCTGAGCGCGTCCATCTCCGCGTAGGTGAGCGTGCCCTCCGGAGCGATGCTGAGCTCCCGCTCGGAATGCTGCCTGAAGCTCTCCGCGAGCGCCTCGGGCCAACTGTGCGCCTCCAGCAACCCCGCATCGAGGTAGCGTTCCAGATCGGCGGCCGGCGGATACACGACGCCCGGCAGCGGCTCACGAACCGCGTTCTGGAATCCCCGCTCCACTGTGCGATCAGCCATGGGCGCCCTCGCGCGCTAGCGTACTTTCTTTGAGCCACCGCTGGATGATCTCACCCGCCAGCAGCTGGCCCGAAGTTTCACCTGGAGCCAGCGGCTGGCCATGATGATTGCCACGCACTCGATACCGCGCCTTCTTGCTCGTGCCCAGTGAAGCAAAGATGAAGTCGGCATCAGCCGGGAAAACGGCACTATCGCCCGTGTATTCCACCATCAGCGTGGGCACCTGGATCGAGCCGCCGCAGGCTTCGAATGAGGCGTTCGAGGAGAGGCCGGACCACGACGACAGCCAGCTCTCGGGAGTGCACACGCGCGCAAAACCCACGCTGCCGAAATTGGAAACCAGCGGATCGGCGCCCCAGAGCGAGCCGCGTTTGCGATCCGAAGGATCCAGTGTCAGGTCGCTACAGCGCGGGTCGGCGTCCGTGCGCCACACCTGAAAGATGCTCGAGAACGCGCCGCGGATGCGGTCGTCGAGCGCGCCTCCCGCTTTCGCGCGCTGGCGGGCACGCTGCCGCTCGGCGACGAGCTCGCGCGCACGCGCATCAATGCGCGCGACCCGGGCGTGTTGCGCTTGGCGATAATGCGCCAGAAATTCAGGCGTGAAGTGTGATTCTTCGGGTGCCGTGCGATAGCCGTTGGCTTCATTGAAAAGGAACAGTGAATCGTCGCTCGCGAGCGGATCGTCCTCGGTCATCACCGCGGGATCGATACACGCCTGCAAAAGCTTGCCCGGGCCGAGATGGGGGGAGACGAGAATGAGTCCCTCGATGCCGGGCAGAGCCGCTTTCGCCAATCCCGCCGGCCTGCCGGCGGGCGTGAGCTCTATGCGACGCGCAGGGTCCCGCGACGACTGCTGTATATAGAGTGCAAACAACGCGGCGCCGCCGGAGTTTCCCAGCAGCACAGATGTTACGAATCCCTGCTTTCGCAAAAACTCCTGACCGGCCGCCACATCGATGACCGCAAGCTCGTGTTCCAGGCGCAAGTCATTGCCCACCGTGCGCGATCCCTGCACCCAGCAGGCACAACCGGCTTGCAGAACATCAGGGACGAGGTAGTGCGTAACCACCAACTCTCGCGGATGCATGATCGACACGACAGTGCGCTCGCCGCCGCGCGCATACAGAAAGCCGGTGATCTGCGCACCATCGGCTGTCGGCAACGTATGCACCGACACGCGTGTGCCCGCGGGCACCCGCTCCACGTTCCACGAAGCACCGCGCAAGCCGGCAGTAGCCTTGGCGGCACGATTGCCGTGAGTGACTTCGTCCACGCTCGCCTCTAATTGACAGGGGTCTCAATTTACGGTGCGCAAAAACCTACGACAGTTTGATAGGCCTGTCAACAAAATCTTCCGGGGCATCTTTGCTCGCTGCGGCGGCGGCGAGCCGCTACCATGAGAGGCGCGCCGCGCAGCGCGCATCGATACTTCGACATCCGCTAGGAAATATTCGCTACGAATGGCAACCGCCAGCACATCATCGTCGAAACGTGCCGCCTCGCGGCGGCGCTCGCGCCCCGCGCCAGAGGCGCGCAAGCCCGCCCTATCCCGCGAAGTCATCATCGAGCGCGCCCTCGAGCTCTGCAAAAACGAGCCACTGCAGGATGTGTCAATCGTGCGCATCGCGCGCGAGTTCGGCGTGACCCCCGGTCTGGTTCATTACTATTTGGGCGGACGCGATCGGCTCACCTCGGGCGTCATGAATGATTTCTACCGCGCGCTGCTCGAGAGCATGTCGCCCGTCACGGGCAACTGGCGCGCTGACATCGAGCATCTGTTCGGCACGATCTACCAGGCGTACGTCCGCTACGCTGGGATCGTCGCTTATCTCATGTCACACAACCGCTTCCGCTTGTTTCAAGCCGTGGCTCCGGGGGAAATCGACTATGGCGGCAGATTTTTCGAACGGCTGGCGAGCTGCCTGCGCCAGGCGCGGCTCGATGCCAAGACAACTGCCATGTTCGCGCACCTGCTCCTGCAGCACGTTCTGGCGAGCGGGTATCAGAAGACCAGCCGGCAGCTACCGGGCGATCATCATGACTTTCTCGTTTCGCGCATAAACCGCGCGGATTTTCAGGAGCGGCCGGACAGCCGCTTCATACTTGAGAGTTTTGCGACGTTGAGCGGTGATGCCGCGTTCGAGGCGGGCTTGCAACTCGTTCTGGATGGGATGGAACGCGAGATTGCACGCAGGCAGCCCTGACTTCTCACGTGCCTTGCTCATCCAACCAGCCAGGGCGAGAAAACCCACGATCACGGATACGTATGCCACCGGCTGTCCTTCGCGGCGTTGTTGCTCACGGGGCCGATTGCCACCGGGCGATGCGTAATATTCGCCTCAATTCCGCCCCAGGCTAGCTATTGTTCACCCACACGAGAATGCGGAGTACGGCAGTGGTTGAGGAAAACATGAGTTTGCGAGCGCGCGTCGCCCTGGTTACGGGTGTGCAGGTAGTGGGTTGGGACGCGCCCACGCTCTGATGCTGGCACGCTACGGCGCGAAGGTCGTCGTCAACGACGTGCAACAATCGTCGGCGACGCGCGTCGCCGACGAGATCAGCGCGCGGGGCGGCGAGGCGATGGCTGTCGCCGCGTCCGTCACGGACGAGTCTCAGGTTGCTGCGATGATCGATCGCGTCATGGAAGCTTGGGGTCGCGTAGATATTCTGATCAACAACGCCGGCATTCTGCGCGACAAGACCTTTGCAAAGATGACTCTCGCGGACTTCCGGCACGTGCTCGAAGTTCACTTGATGGGATCAGTGATATGCACCCAGTCGATGTGGGAGATCATGCGTCAGCAGCATCACGGCCGTGTGGTGTTGACGACTTCATCCTCCGGACTCTACGGAAACTTTGGCCAGGCCAACTATGGCGCGGCGAAGATGGCGCTGGTGGGGCTGATGCAGACGCTCGCATTGGAAGGTGAGAAGTACGATATCCGCGTCAACTGTCTCGCACCGACAGCCGCGACGCAGATGACCGATGGCATCCTCACCAATGAAGCGCTCGCGCGGCTCGATCCGTGTCTGGTCAGTCCCGGGCTGCTGGCGTTGGTCGTGAAGGACGCACCTCACGCGCCATCCTGTGCGCGGGCGCGGGCCACTTTGCACGGGCACACGTCACGCTCACGAAAGGGCGCTACATTGGCGGTGAAGACAATGCAGGCGAACGCGTCATCGCGGTGTGGGATGAACTTGGCGATCGTGTCGAAGAGATCGTGCCCACTACCGGATTCACGCAGGCGGAGCGCGAATTGGCGAGCGTGGGGTGTGTTGCGCCAGTCATTGCCGGAAAGTAGCGTTGAACGAACGCGCGCCATTGCGCTGGAGCTCCTCGAGACGAGCTCTCTCCTCCACAACTACAATTCGACGTTTTCCGTTCTGCCACCGCGCCAGCTATGCCAGCGACCTGACGAAGCGGAAGCTCCTGACGCCGGGCAAAGCAGCGACTCTCCCATTCACGCGCTCACATTAGTCGACAGCTCTCGAAGGCAATCGGCGCAGGGATCTGGGACTCGGGCGTTACCCGGAGATTTCGCTGGCCGACGCCCGAGACCTGGCGCGGGAGAAACGCAAAGCGGTGTCCGCACCCACAATGATTCGAGCTCAGCCGACGTACGAACCTGTAGCTACTCCACCGGAGCCACTCCAGCGACCGGCAGCCGCAGCGCCACCAAATCGTGTCGAGCCACGGAGCCACGCTGCCTGACTCACTGTGGCAGTGGTCCTGACGACCGTGCATCGCCTTGACCCGTCTGCGACCGAGTCGCGGGACCGATCCTCTGAGAACTGACTCTTGGCTCCGGCAGCCCGGTTGGCTAGCGCATCGAGACGTGTCGTTGTAGCAACTCGTGCATATCCTTGCGCTCGCAGGTGTCTCGCCAACCCGAGCGCGGTGAGCCCGTCCCGGTTGGATGTTCTGGCGCTCGCTCCAGCCTCGAGCAGTATCCGGGCTGCCTCGACTTGATTTTTCTTCGTCCTCGGTCCGTTTGGACCATACCCATGCACTGCCCAGAACAGCGGGGTCGCGCCGAACCGCGAATCCCTGGGTTCGATTTCGGCCCCGCGTGCGATCAACAGCGCGACGGTGGTGGGTGCACCCATCCATGCCGCCCAGTGCAACGCGCGCGACCCGTAGATTGAAGTTGCCTCCAACTCGGCACCGGCTTCGATGAGCACCCTGGAGACGCGCTCCGCCCCGAGCGACGCCGATGCAATCAACGGGGACTCCCTACCAGCCATGCCGTTTATCGGCGCGCCATGTGCAATGAGCAGTTCGGCGATCTCCTGCTCCCTGCCATTGGTCAGCCATCCGTTGCCGACGCAATCTGAGACGTAGTGGAGCGGATCGGACTCGTTGTCCTGGTTCAGGTGCCAGCGGATCGCCCGGCGCGCGAGCCCCGGGTCCGATTCCAGGGCACTTCGCAGACCAGCCACGTCGCCCTGCTCGATCAGACCGCCAAACGTGTCGTTGGTCACCGTGGTTTCCTCGCAGTTCGGAGACGGACCATACCAGCACAGCCGCTGGCGGGCATTCGTCACGGAGAAGCCATTGACTACCTCACGCGCGGGACACTGCGAGCGCAGGAACACGACATGTATGGTCGACAGACCAGGCACGGTGAGGCAGGATCAGCGCGGCGTGAACGACGACGGGACCGATGGGAGATCGCAATGGAACTCTGGTCGTATTGGCTGGACACGATTCGCAGTGTACTTCACATGCTGTCATCGGATCTTGGGTTGGGCGTGGGCCTCGGGATTATCGCGCTTGTCGATCGTCAATGATCAATTCGCTGCCAACCCTCGCGCACGCGCAGAACGCATGCTGGCGCTCTACCGCGAGCATGGCCTGTCCATGCTGGACGGCCGGAGTCTCCTCGGTGCGCTCGCGCAGATGCCGATCTTTGTCGGCATGTTCCAGGTGCTCCGCGCCGGCACGGGCGGAGACAGGTTCTTGTGGATCGAGAAGCTGTCCCGGCCAGACTGCTTTCTCACACTTCTGGCAGGCCTCACCACGATGCTGATGATGGCTGCGAATCCCGACCTGCCGGAGCACATGCGGATGATTTTGATCATCGTCCCTTGCGTGATCACCATCATGGTGGTTCTGAACACCGCCTCGGCCGTGACGCTGTACTGGACGACTTCGAATTGCTTCTCCGCTTTGCAGACACTGCCCTGCACATCATCGTGCGCAGACACATCAGGTCCGGGAAGATAAAGATATAAGAGCCCCAGCGGATCGCAGATCGTCAGGGTTCGCGGACTGCCGCCCGAATGACGACATCTATGTCGTTTCGAGCCCAGCGTTTCAGGAGATCGTCCTCTGCATAACCAGCGATATGTCCCAGAACCAGATATCCCAATACCGCATGACCGCGGCTGTGCCAGCGAGCGATCTCGGTCAGTGGCCGGAGCGCGCGGGCGCGGAGCAGTGTCAGCAGTTCCGGATCGCGTCTCATCGTCAGGTCCGCCAGCGCGCCGGACGCCTTGTTCAGATCCGTCCAGACCGGTGATTCAAGCAGCGCGATGAACGGCTCGTAAGGCACTCGTGGTGGGTTTTGCGTAGCCTGAGTGAACACTCCCAGAGCACGCATCGCATCGTTCCGCACGCCAGCGTGAAAGTCCGTCATCGCGTAGACGAGATCGTCCACGACGGCTTGCTTGTCCTGGGCATAGCCAACCACCCGAGCCGCGATGGCGCGTTGCTCGCCGTCTGCGGACTCGCGCAACACCTGCCGCAAGATGGGAAGATTCTGCTGCGCGTACGTAACGAGTTCTTCCTGCAAAGCCCGCGCCGTGGGATCGTTGGTCATCAGCGCATAGCCCCGGGAGTCATCCTCCTGCGCGCGTCCGTTGACCACCGCCTCGGAAGACAGCCTGCTGAACGTCCGCATCCGCTCGAACGAGATCGGCTGGAAGCCTCACGCTGCCGCGCGGCGCCGGTCGAAACTCGAGTTGCGGGCTGCCAGGCTCATGTACCCCGATGAAAACAGCGAGGCCGCCGCGCTCGTCACAACAAACGTACTCTACGCGCACACGCGTCGCCGGTGGCAGTGAACCCAGAAGCTTCTCCGGGCTATACTTGAACGCGGTGAAATTCGCTCGCGAAAAGACGTCCCCTTCGTGAATGGTGAGCGATTTGCGAAGCGCATCGGCATTCAAACGGCGCAAGCCGTAGAAATCGATGCTGCTGATTGTGCGCGACTCGGAGGCGTCGGACTGAGAGGCTGGCGACACGGGTGTGTCCGCACTCCAAGTGAAGTCTGTGCCGGCCGCGAGTGTCAGCGCTAGCAACGAAGCGAGCGCTCCCTTTCGCCGTCGAATTCCAGTGAGCTGGATCTCACGTGCGCAAGTGACCTTTGTCAGACCGATGTGGTGTCTGCCGTTGGCAGCCTTGAGCATCGCGAGGTAGTCTGAGTCACGCTCTTCCGCTCCGGTCGCTTCCATGAGATTGCGCCCCTCTCGAATTGCAGCTGTCGCGATCATTGGTGCCATGGCCACGATGATCGCGAATTGCAATCAGACAATGTTCGCGGCGTTGAATGTACCGGCGTATGGCGGCGGATTCGAGCGCTATGCGGGAATTCGCTACGGCGACGCCGATCGTCAGTCATTGGACGTATACACACCGTCGCACACCGGCCCACCGCATCGTCCTGTCGTCGTCTTCTGGTACGGCGGGGTGTGGACGAAGGGTTCGAAGGAACAGTACCGCTTCGTGGGCGCCGCCCTTGCGAGATCGGGCTATGTCGCGATTCTTCCGGACTATCGCCTGTATCCACAGGTGCGGTTTCCGCAATTCGTCGAGGACGGGGCGCTCGCAGTGAAGTGGGCTCAGCAGCATGCCGCCGAATTCCGCGGTGATGCCCAGGCGATCTTTCTGATGGGCCATTCCGCAGGTGCCCACATTGCAGCGCTCATTGCGCTGGACCCGCGCTATTTGCGCCAAGCGGGCGCTGATCCGCAACGCGTTCTCGGATGGATCGGTATCTCCGGTCCCTACGCATTGAACACAGACATCCCGGGCATGCCCATCCTGCGGGAGATTTTTCGAGCACCGTACACAGCTGCCGATTGGCAGGTGACCGCGATACCAGGGGAGCATTCACCGCGCACATTGCTACTTCACGGCACCGATGACCTCGATCCACGCGATGTGCTCGCATTGGAGCAGACGCTGCATGCCCGCGGAACACACGTCGAATGCCACATTTACCAGGGCGTCACGCACATGATGAGCGTGGCCGCGCTCTCCCTGCCGCTGCGTGGGACTGCGCCCTCACTCGCGGACATAGTGAACTTCATCGATCAGTCAACTTCGGCTACTGCAGCTCCTCGCGCGCCGAACCCTGGCCAACGATGCCCCGAGCTGCGCTTCGTGAAGGACACGACCTCGGACGGCATGCGTGCCGAGGTCCAATAGGAATCGCCCAAACCTGACAACCGGTGGGTGGGAGCGGCGTGCTATCAAGCAGCGGCCGCGAACAGGTCGTACCACTCGTCACGGCTGAGGGCCAGGCGGTCAGCCGCGCAGTTTTCGACGATGTGCTCGGGTTTACCGCCGCCGATGATCGGGACGATGCCGGCCGGATGGCGCAGGAGCCATGCCAAAGCGACGACTGCAGGTGTGGTGCTTTTCTTCTTCGCCAGATCCGCAATCAACTGCGTGGTGGCAGCCCGCTTCGGGCCGGCATCTGCCGCCGGATTCACCACGCCGCGCAGCGGCGACCAGGCTTGCACCTGAATGTCGTTCAAGCGGCAATAGTCCATCGTGCCCCCGCCGGGGAGCTTGACGTCCTCAACGCCTCGTTGCCGGGGTTTCGAGACGCTCAGTGTGAACTCCATGCCTTCAGTCAACGCAGCGGGACGCGCGAGACTGATCTGGATCTGATTGACCACGAGCGGCTGGCGCACACTCCGTTTCAAGAGCGCAATCTGCGACGCGTGGTAGTTGCTGACGCCGAAGTAGCGGACCTTGCCGCTGCGATGGAGATTTTCGAACGCGTCCGCCACTTCCTGCGGCTGCACCAGCGCATCCACGGCGTGCAACAACAAGATATCGAGACGATCGGTTCCCAGCCGCTGCAGGCTCCCCTCCACCGCGCTGACGATGTGTTCGCGACTGAGATCCACGCGAATGGGACCGCCCAGTCCGCCTGCCGAGAAAACCTGGCCGCATTTGGATTGAATGACGATCTTGTTGCGCAGGCCGGGCGATTGCTTCAGCACCTCGCCGAATACCTTTTCGGCCTTGCCGAAGGCATACAGATCGGCGTGATCGAACAGCGTGATGCCGTTGTCGTGGGCAGTGTTGATCAAGCGCGCCGCTTTGGTGATGTCACTGCTGCTCACCGGATTCTTGTCCCAGCTGATCAGGCTGGTGGTGCCATAGCCGAGGCGCGACACTTTCAGATCGGTCTGCGGGATCGTGTAGGTAGTCAGCGCCGGCGGCGACGCCCCTTGCGCAATTCGGATATTCGCTGCAGCGACTGCACCGGATACGGCCTGCGTAATGAATTCGCGACGACTAGTCATGGCGTTCATCTTTCCGTTTCGCGTTGAAGAAGGACCGGCCCGAGAAGACCTGCGGGACGCAGCGGTGCATTGGCACCATACGGCATCTGAAGCTGGCGAAACATCCGGCCGGCGGCATCGGGGTCGCCAGTTGGAACCTTTCCGTCTGCAGCGGTGAAGGTGATTTTGCGTGGGTTCCCCGGCTGCACGTCACCGATAAACCGGTTCACCCACACGTTCACGGATTTGATCTCGATGTGGTTCACGCCTCGCTTCACGGCCTCGGTAATGTCCACGCGATAGGGAGGTTTCCACGCGGTGCCGACCAGCGTACCGTTAACCCACACTTCCGCCAGATCGCGCACTTCACCGAGATCCAGCCACAGCCGGGAAGCCGCGAGACTCTTGCGATCGAGCCGCAGATCGTGGGTGTAGCTTGCGATGCCCGAGAAATAGCGGATGCCCGCGTCGGCGTTGTCACGGAAGTCGGCAAGCTGCTCGAATCTCGCAGCGGCGGGCGCACCCCGGTCCGGCTGAAATGCCACGCTCCATGGACCCTTCAGCTCGGTCACCGTCTCGCGTGTTGGCACCGGGACCGCGACAGGCGGCGCATCTGCGGGCGTGCGGAAAACCACGAACACGGAACCGAACCGGTCGAGCGGTACGGAAACATCCGTGCGATCACCCGCGATCGAATAGGACACGGGCCGCCACAACCCGGTGGCCGGATCCCACAGCTCGGGTTCGCGACCGTGCACACGGAAGCTTGCAGCGATGGTCTCTGGCCGGTCGCGACGATTGGAGAGGAAGTACAGGTCGCCGTCGTCCAGCCGCCGATGAATGAACATCACCTGGCTGTCTGCCTGCGACTTGTTATAGGTGAAGTCAGGTGCCAGTCCAATCGTGCGTAGGGCGTCGGCTGTCTCAGCCGCAGCGAACACGCGGCCCTTGCCGAGCGTTGTAACCGCACCGCCTGGCCACAACGCATCGAGGAGTGCCTTTACCTCAGCCGGGTCATCGGCAAGGCTCGGTGAGTCCTCGGGCCGCTTGCCGATCACAACGGCGCCGCCCTCGACCAGCTCGCGAACTCTTTTCAGTACAGCCAGGGACACGCGCTCGGTGCCGCGTGCAAAGAAGAGCGCACCGTACCGCATGCCAGTTTCTGTCGTGAGCGCACCATCCTGCAGGCGGACCCTGTGGAGAATTACGTCAGTGTTGACGTAGTCGTACCGATACCCTTCCGGCACCGCTGGATAGTCACTGCGATAGTGTGCGATGACCGCGCCGTCCTCGCCGTAGAAGACGGCAATGTCGCTCGCGCCGCGCCCCTGCTGAAGCAGAAACGAGGCACGAGAGAGATAGTCCACCCAAGGCCGGGCCTGCTCGGCCCAGGTCTCGTGACGCGTAAAGTACTGGCCGACACCGAGCGTCATGCCGGGCCCCTTGTCGACGGGTTGATGCGTCGAGGTGTGAATCACGAAACGATTCACGCCTGCGAGCAGAATCGCATCCGCCGTGGGCTTCAGGTCCCACGGCGCAGAGCCGAACCGAGGGCCGCCAGTCAACGCTTCGGCGGCCACGAGCTTCTGCCCATAGATATGAGCGACCGAAGCCGATTCCTGTAGATCGTTGAAGTACCTGGGCTCGATCTCGCCGGGCGTGTTCACTTGCCACATCGCGCCCATGGGGATGTCAGCAGACTGCTTCATCTCCATGCCATCGCCCACGGCGACGAAGAGCTCTTCGTGCGCCTCGCCGTAGCGAATCATCCCGAGCCCGTGGAGCAGCTCCGTCAGCTGCTCATAGTGGTTCACCTTGAGAAGCTGCTGCAACGTGCGGCGCCAATCCCACAGGAACGCATCGCTGCGCTCGGGACTATCCACCACATATCCCGCGAGAGTCGGCAGCCATGGCGTCGGGTCGTAGCCGCGCAGTCGCTTGAAATCCTCGAGGATGAGCGGTGTCCAGTTGCTGTTACTCGCTTCCCAGCTGTCGAACATGATGGCGCGCAATCCACGTTGGCCGAGCAGTCCGCCTGCCGCATCCCGATGGATGGCCAGGTAGTGCTCCATGTATCGCTTCACGGCGTCGCGATTGAGCTTGTCCACTTCGAATCCGGTCGCTTCGGGCGAAGCCGGCCGGTTGAGCGCGCCCGTGAGCGAATAGCCGATCCGCAGCACGATCCAGTCGCCGGCGGGCGGCGTCCATTTCAGAGCGCCGTCCGGTTGCATGCGATCAGTGAGATCGACGACTGCCGCAGCCTTCGTCGCTGCTGCGTCCGCGGTACCCGATGGCAGCGAGTTGTGACTCGTATTGTTGTAGAAGGCCGCCTTCTCTTCGAACGAGTGGATCGTGGCTTCACCGCGCAAGGCGAGCTCGTAGATCGGCAGGCTCTCCGGCGGCGGCGCCTGCGGTCGATCGAATCGCGTCAGCGGACGCGGTGGTGCGGGCGCGGCCTTGATGCTGACGAAACGGAAGTATCGGCCCTTCACGTTGTCGATGGACGCGGTGCGCTGGGGTACGCCCGTCTGCAGCTTCGCGCCAGTGTCGCGCCAAGTGCGACCATCACCACTCACTTCGAGGCTGAACTGCGTGGGAGCTACGCCATTGCGCACCGCTGGCGTGAGTCCGTCGTAGAACGACGCGGAGATCGTCGACAAAGTAAGTCCGCGCGCGACGATCTCGCGGCCGTAGTCGAACACGATCCACGAAAGTCCGCCTGTCTGTGCCGCGGCCGGCAGATCGATTGCAGCATGATCGAGGTCGCCGTCGAAGAGTTTCGCGGCATCGAGTTGACCGCCGCTCGCGGTAACTTTCGGCGTCGGCAGTGTCGCATCGGCCGGCACGCGGAACGCCACCACTTTCTGGTCGGCATAGAATTCAGCCGGGTTTTCGCCGTGTTCGCGTCCACCGAGGATGCCGCCGCCGGTGCTGGTCTGGAATACGCCGGTGATGGTCGGTGGTTTCGCGAGCCGGCCAGTGAAGGCGCGGCCTCCTCTCACCCGAGTGACCGACCACGCCATCTTCTTCATCGCATCTTGCGGCTTGACCCATGGCCCGCCGGTCTCGCTCCAGCCGGGCGAGGCAGCCACAGCCAGTTCCAGGCCGAGCGTATCGGCATACGCTGCCGTGTTACGAAAGACTTCCTTCCATCCGGGGCTCATGTACGGCAGGCGCTGCTCGACCACCTGAGGCGTTGCCATGCCTGCATCGAAGCTCTGCAGCCCGGCGATGCCAACGCGCTTCATCCACTCCATGTCTTTCTTCGCGCCGTCCCAGGTGATGTTGCCGTTCATCCAGTGCCACCAGACGCGTGGTCGTGCCGCTTCGCCTGGGTTCTGGAATTCGGCGAGCAGCGGGTCGCTTACCGCGGAAGTCTGGCCCTGCGCGGCGGCACTGAGCGCAAGAACGTGCAAACAGAGCACAAAACGCCCTGCACCTCCTCGTCTGCGAAGGACGGATGTGGCCACATGCATCGAGGTTCCCCCTGCTACGAGCATTCACTGTATATCGCTATACAATTCTTGGGAATCGCGTATGTGCACGAGGACCCCTGGCTCTATCCAACACGTGGTCCGCGGTTGTCTGTTAGCTCTCGTTCACTTTCGCTGTGAGCCCCAGAAATTTCCCGTAACGTTCCGCCGCGTCATCGATACATCGCAGTTGTCCACGATCGAATCGGGTCAGCGGAACTACGTGTATGTCCACGCGATCCTTCTTCATCTTGCGTGTCCAACTCCCGACGATGCGCCCCTCGATCACGATGGGTGCGCGGAAGATACCGTGGCCCGCGACAACATGCCTCGCGTGGATGGGATCGAGCGCCGCGCTACGATCGGCATATCCGACGGTGTACTCATCGTAGACCGGCAGGAGGTGACAGGGTGCATTTCGAATCATGCGCCCTGGCGCACCTGGCCCTGACCACCAGGTCGTTTTGTTGTTTTCCTCTGAGGACAATTGCGATCGAGCACCTTCGATCCCCACGTTCGCATCCGCGACGGTGAGCCCGGTCCACCATACGAAATCGGCAAGCGTCGCGGGGCCGTGGTGTGCGAAGTAGCGCCGAGCGAGCAATGCAAGAGCCTCTTCGCGCGTTCGCCTCGAAGGCGTGGGCACCCATTCGTCAAGTAGCACGAACGTCTGTTGTTTGCCGGCGCGCGGGCCACAGCAAATCAACCCTGCGTGCGCGAGCCACCAGAGAATATGCATCCCGCGTTGCCGGCCTGTGTCGATGCGATGCGCGTCGAGTTGCTCGTAGAGGGCAGCACGCGTCAGCGCCCTACCGCCGCTGAGCGCAGCCCGCACGATCTTACTCGCGCGCTCGATCACGGGACGATCGATCGCGAAGTCGCGGAGCAACCGGGCGGCGTTGCGCTGAAGGGTTCGCGGAGCCAATAGCTCGATCAGCCAGCGAACATCCTCTGCAGCAACGAAATGCAACGTGCCGCGCATCGGCCACGTTCGCAGGATGCGCCGCTGGACAATCGCCTGCTCGACCTTGGCCTCGCACACGCCGTGCAGACGAAGTCCAATCGCCCAGAGCGCGGAATAGTAGTCCTGCGCCTGTACGGCGCCGAGTGCCCGCACCACCTCCGTGGGATCTTCGAGATGCGCTCCATTGATGTACTGATTGCGAAGGCGGCGTTGTGACAGGTCCATGCAACACAATTAGCATGAGATGCCTGGCGTCAGACAGTCCCGCGCGCCGACTCGTCATCACAGTGGGCCGAAGCGTCCGCCCGCCTACCTCCAGGCGTGGAGCTCGAGGCCGACGCCCGCGACTGTGATTTCATCGAAAAATCCAGCAGGCGTCACAAGGCGCAACTTCCTGGCGAGAGGCTCACGATGGCTTGCGACACTCGAAGCTGTCTGCCTTCTCGATGTTGCCCTTGCCCTTGTAGTGTGCGTGCTGAGGATACGGACATAGCGGCCGGCTCCGCTGCGGGAAGCTCTTGCCGGTCGCGACTACCGATGCGGGCGCTTGACCCTTTTCGACCCAGTTCACGATCGGATCGAGCAGGTCGAACTCATCGAGCGCGGCTGGACCACCGCGGCAATGTCCCATGCCTGGCACGAGGAACAGCCGGCTCCATTTCGACACGGCCTCGGCACCGCCGTTATCTGCGGCGAGCTGCTCGTAGTAGCGTACCGTGTCCTGCGCGGAGAACCAGGGATCGCTCACGCCATGGAAGAAAATGAGCTTACCGCCGTGCTCCGAAAACGTGCTGAGCTGCGTCCAGTGCGCGCTGTCGCCCACGGCCGCGATCGGATTTGCCGCGACCATGGCCTCCTGGTCGACATCCATCCCGGTCGCGAACACAGGGCTGCCGATCGGACTCGGGCCCGGATTCAGCAGCCCCGGAATGCGCTCCGTGGCTGTAATACCCGTGTCGAACCAGAAGCCGGGATACACCTGGATGCCGCGCGAATCCTTCGGGCCGGCGAAGCCTTTCTTCAATGCTGCGGCCTGCTCCCCCCTGAGGCATGAGTCGGTCTTCGGGCCCTGGCATGCGAGGTTTGCCGGATCGAAGCGACAGCCGGGCGGATCGAAGATCATGCCGTCGGCCGCACCATCATTCGCGTCGCATGCCTCGAGCAGCGAATCGATGACGAGCTTCTTGTCGCTCTGGGACAGGACACGGGCTGACTGTGGCCTGCCCTGCTCATCTTTCGGGGCCACCTGGTTGAGCGCCACAGTGACCCACCTGTCCGCCACGGTCGAGAAGCTCGTGCGCATCGCGGGCGCGCCGGCCACGATGCCGTCGAAGAATCGCGGGTATCGCTGCGACATCAGCATTGCTTCGCGACCACCCGTGGAGCAGCCCATGTAGTACGAGTGCGCGGCGCTCCGGCCGTAGTGAGCCGCAACGATCTGTTTGCCGACTTCCGCCACCTTGCCGACGGCCTGATACAGGAAATTGAGCGTCGCTTCCTGATCCGCGAAAAAGGCCGCGTCGAACACAGCCCCTTTGTGCCCGCTATCCGTGGTCACCACGGCAAAGCCGCGAGCGAGCGCGGGCTGGTCGGCGCCCGACGCCACGTTGCCAACCGGCAGGCCGATGTTGCCATTGAGCCCGCCGCCCCCCTGCATCAGGAAGCGGCCGTTCCAGTTCTCCGGCAGCGCCACGGCAAAGCCGATCGCATATGGCTTGCCATCGTGGCCCACGCGCTCGTCGATCACACCGTCTACGCGGCAGTAGGCGGGCAGCGTGCCTTTGAACGTGGGACCGCCGGAGGATGCCGCGGGCACCGGTCCAGTGGGAACGATCATGGCCTGCCTGATGGCCATGTCGAACCCTGGCACCTTGAACGAGGTGAGCGACTCACACGCGATTGGGGAGCTTGCTATCGGCGCAGACTGCGCGCCGAAGACCGGCGCTATGGCGCCGAGCCCCGCAACGAGCGTGGAGACGGCCAGCGCGCAGCTGCCGGCAATGCTGTGCCCATACGCGAGCCGCGCCGTCGAAACACATGTAGTCGCAACCATTCAGCCCCCAGCCCACTCCCCCACCTTGCGTATAATGTATTGCCATATACAAATCCAGCGGCCGTGGAAGGGGTCCTGCGTTTCAGGGCTCAATAGCCCGATTGTGTACTTGGCACAACGTGACCCTGTACCCGGCTGAATCGGACGTCAACGCGCATGGATAGCGCTCGTGGGCGTTGCTAGACTCATCCACAAGGGGGACGGCATGTCAACGAACGGCCAGCACCTGGCTTCGGAGCGCACGCGGAGACTCGATACCGGCCTGGTGCCCGAAGCGGGTCGCCTCGAGTTCTGGAATCGCGTCAACACCGAAAACTTCTCGGATATTTCGGTCGACCCTCGCGGCGATACCTTGCGTGGCATTCTCGAGCTGCGGGAACACGGTGCATTGAAGATAGCCCGCGTTCATTCCACAGCCGTCATGCTGCGTGGTGGGCGGTTCCATCGTGCGAATGGCTTACTGCTTCATCTGCAGGAGGCAGGAAGCAGCGTGAACGAGCAGCTCGGACGATCCCGCGTTCTGCGCGTTGGTGACATCACGTTCTGCGATGCTGAACGGCCGTACACGGTCCAGTGCGCCGCGCCTGTTCAGATGATCGTCATCAAGATCCCGTACGAGGTTCTGGTGAATCGGTTCGGCAGTATCGACGAGTTCCTCATGCTGCACGTGGATGGAACCCGCGGGGGCGGCGCGATGCTCGCCTCGTTCGTGCGCAATACCTGGGCACATTGCGACGAGATCGAGGACACCAGCGCTACGGGCGAGGCACTCGTCAGCGCGCTCCTGGATCTGATCGCACTCGCGCGAGATAGCGGAACCGGGATTCCCCTCCTGGCGGGCTCGGCCACGCTCCACCAGAACATGCAAGCCTACGTCCAGAACCGGCTCGCAGATCCCGCGCTGTCGATAGGTTCGCTCGCGCAGGCCTTCGGCGTGACTTCACGCCATGTACATCGCGTCTTTGCAGAGTTCGGCATGACCCCGTCAGGTTACATTCTCGAGAGTCGCCTGAACCTTGCGGCCGCACGCCTGCGCAATGCAAAAGGCGTGGCCAACATCACCACGGTCGCATTCGACTCGGGGTTCAGCGATTCGACTTCTTTCTCCCGTGCATTCCGTCGCAGGTATGGCCTCAGCCCGCGCGAATACCGGGGCGAGCGACAACTCAGGTAGGAGTTGCGCCCCACAGCTCACGGCTTGCGATACGCGCGCCCTCGACGAGCGCCTGCAACTTGGCCCACATGATCGAAGGATGCACGCGCTGCACGAAGGGCCCTTGGGCGAAACCGCAATCCGTGCCGGCGATGATGTTTTCACGTCCAACCAGGCGTGCAAGCCGCACGAGTCGCTCGCTGACGAGCTCGGGATGCTCGACGACGTTCGTTGAGTGGCTGATCACGCCGGGGAGAAGCACGCGGTCCGGCGGAAGCTTCACGCGCTCCCACACGCGCCACTCATGTTCATGGCGCGGGTTGCCCATTTCCAGCGCATAGCCGCCCACGTTGACGCGCAATACCAGATCCGCGATGTCCTTGAACGGTACATCGTGGACATGAGGCCCGTTCCAGCTTCCCCAGCAAACGTGATAGCGCGTGCGATCCTGCGGAATCCCGCGGAGCGCATGGTTGAGCGCTGCCACGCGCAGCTCGGCCCAACGGCGGTAATCGGCGAGCGTGCCCGGCGGCACGAGCACGTCATACGTTGTCGCCAGATACGCATCGTCGATCTGCAGAATGAAGCCGGCGTCGACAATGGCCTTGTACTCCTCGTGCAGGGCATCGGCGACTGCATACAGGAAAGCTTCATCGCTTTCGTAGAAGCGATCGTCACGATCCGGGATCACGCTGGCGGGGGCGACGGCGGTCATGAAGGCGCCTTCGATTCGCTGGTCGACCAGTGCGCGCTTCAGATCGTCGATGTCCCGTCGCAGCTGCCGCTGGCCGATATACTTGATCGGGCCCGTGACTTGCCAGCCGCCGAGGCCGAAGAACTTCTGTGTGACGTCGTACTCGCGGTAAAAGTCTGCAAACTCGCGCCGATCCCGCCCGACGATGCCGGCAGGCATGCTGCTTTGATCGACAGGCTGCTGCAGAATTCCGCTCAGGCGTTCGACCACGTACCGCGACCAGCTGATCGTCTTGCCGAACTCGCCGTCATTGATGATGTCCAGTCCGGTCTCCACCTGCGAGCGAACCACAGCGGCAACTGCGGCTTCCAGGCACGCGTTGAAAGCGTCTATGTCCACGCGTTCGCCGTACTGTCGCTTGCTCAACATGCTCAGGAGATCTGGCGGACGAATGAGACTGCCGACGTGGGTCGTCAGAATTCGATTCTGGGAGCGCATGCTATTTCTCTACGACGTAGTCCTGGTTGGCTCGCGCGATCACATACGCGCGAATGGCCTCGATCTGCTCACGATTGAGCACAGAGCCAAAACTCGCCATTCCGTTGCTCCGTAGCGCGCCCTGACCAACTACCGTGTAGAAGTCGGAAGCGTTGGCGATGGCAGCAGACCAGCGCAGATCCGGAAGCACGCCGCCGGAATACGCCGCGTCTCCGTGACAAGGGCTGCACAATCGCTGATAGCTGCGGAAGCCCACATCGACGTTTGCGCCAGCAATCGGAGCCGGCGGCTTGTTGCGCACGACGCTGCTAACCGACGAGGCTGGAAGCTCGGCCTTGCCATTTAACGCGAACGTCAGCACGCGTGAGCGATTCTCAACCTTGCCGGATTTCAACGACAATTCTCCAGTGAGCAGCGGAAAGACGCCGCCCCACCCGGCCACCACACTGATGTACTGCACGCCGTCGACGGAGTAGGAGATGGGAGGCGCGACCACTCCCGTCTGCGCAGCGAAGGACCAGAGCTTGCGGCCGTCGCTCGCATCATAGGCCGCAAGCTCACCCGCGGCGCTGCCCTGGAAGATGAGCCCGCCCCCAGTCGATAGCATCCCGCCGTTCCAGGGCCCCGCGTGCTCCACGCGCCAGACTTCGCGTTGTGCAACCGGATCCCAGGCGATGAGGCGACCCTGCAGGCCTGCAAATACCTGTTTTTTGACTGCCGGATCCTGTGGCAGGCTTGCCGCGCCGAGGTCTACGCCCACATTGGCGCCCATGGATTCATACCGAAAGCCGGGGTCGTCCAGGTACGGGAAGGGGATCTCCTGCGCCGGTATATATAAGAGTCGCGTTTCCGGGTTGAACGCCATCGGTTGCCAGCTGTGGCCGCCCAGGGGCCCCGGGGACCCCAGCCACAATTTGCCGCTCTGCGAGTAATTCGCGTCGGGATTCACGAGGGGCCGCCCGGTCGCGAGGTCCACACCACTCGCCCAGTTGACGGGCACATACGGCTGCGCCGAAATGAGCTTCCCGGTCTCACGATTCAGGACATAGAAGAATCCGTTCTTCGGCGCCTGCATCAACACCTTCGTCACGCGACCCGCGATCAGCAGATCGGCGAGAACGATGTGCTGAGTCGCCGTGAAGTCCCACTGCTCCTGCGGCGTCGTCTGATAGTGCCAGACGTATTCGCCGGTTTCGGGCTTCAACGCAACGATGGACGCAAGAAAGAGATTGTCGCCACGGCCGCCGGAGCGCAGCCGGTGATTCCAGGGCGATCCGTTACCGACGCCGATGTACAGCAAGTCGAGCGCCGGATCATAGGCCATGCTGTCCCACACGGTCCCGCCGCCGCCTGACTTCTTCCAGTCTCCGTCAAACCACGTAGCGTTCGCACGCTCGGCAAACACCTTGTCCGATGCAGCGCCATCAGGCTCGCCCTGCGGATTGGGTACGGTAAAGAAGCGCCACTTGAGAGCGCCGGACTCAGCATCGTAGGCGCTCACGTATCCGCGCACGCCCATCTCCGCACCACCGTTCCCGATGAGTACGTTGCCCTTCACGACACGCGGTGCGCCCGTGATCGTGTAGGGCTTCGCCGGATCGGTGGTCACTATGGACCACACCTGCTTTCCGCTTTGAGCGTCGAGGGCGATCAGTCTCCCGTCCAGCGTGCCGACGAAGATCTTGCCGCCCCATGCAGCGGCGCCTCGATTGACGACGTCACAGCACGCCTTTGCTCCTGTCTCGCCCGGCACTTTCGGATCGAACTGCCACAGGACTCGCCCGGTCGCGGCATTCAGCGCCAGCACCTTGCTCCATGCAGTCGTCAGATACATGACGCCATCGACAACGAGCGGCGTGGACTCCTGCCCACGATGCGTGTCCAGATCGACGGACCAGGCGAGACCGAGTTGCGCGACGTTTCCCTTCCCGATCCTGTTGAGCGGGCTGTGTCGTGTCTCATCGTACCCGCGACCGTGACTCAGCCACTGCTCGGGATGACTATCGGCTTGAACGATGCGTTCTGCCGTAACGCCCGCGCTGGATGCTTGCGGCGCTTCCGTCCGCGCGCAACTTGCGAGCAGTGCCAGCACACCGGGTCCAACTACAGCAGCGAGCAGGCCATGGTTCATGCTTGCCTCAGAACTGCATGCGCACGCCAAGGGTGAAATACCGGCCGATCAAATCGTCACGGAACAGGATCGGTGCCCCACCCCATCCAGGCAGCGTGCTGTTCGGCGGGCTGTACAGCGGCGCCTGCTTGTCGAACAGATTCTGCACGGACAGGAAGATCTCGCTCTTCTGGAAGAAGCCAGGGCGCGCGGTCAGCGTCAAATCGGTGTAGGCGATCGAAGGGATGTCGCCCTCCGTGAAAACGAGCGTGGGGTCGGCGCTCCGCTTCAGCGACGAGCGCCAGCGCTCGACGATGTCGACCGAAAACGCTCCTCTCGTATAGTTGAAGAATCCCGTGAACCGGTACTCCGGCATCTGCACGGCGCCGCCGTAGAGCCCGAGAATGGCGCCCGAGGCGTCGAAGGTCCTCCCACCGGGAAACGGTTGACTGATATAGCGCGGCTGATACGAGCCGAGCGTCCGCAGCGACAGCGAGCCGCCACCCACTTCGGTGGCATAGTTCACTTCCAGATCGACACCCCTCGTCTCCAGCCGGGCTGCGTTCAACGGCCTGCTGAAGTAGGCGGTCAGACGATTCGCAGGCGAGCGATCGCTGAATGGACCCGGACGCGTCATCAGCGCACACAACTCCGATGTGCCGTTGCTGGCCTCGCACTGCTGCTGGACCACCGGATCGACCGGCGTCACCGCACCGATCGCGTTCGAAATCCTGAACGAGTAGAAGTCCACCGCCAGGGACAGGTTGCGGATGAACGACGGCTTGTACACGAAGCCTGCGGTGAGCGCGTTCGAAATCTCGGCCTCGAGGTTCGGGTTCGGACCGGTTGTCGCGAGCACCGGCGGCCCCGTAGTGCCGGTGTGGAGATCGTTGAACCCGGAGATGCCCGTGCTCCCGGGCGCGTAGAGGTTCACGAGTGTTGGAGCGCGAAAGTCACGCGAACGCGTGGTCCGAATCGTGAAGTCATCCGTCAGCTGCCACATCAGGCCCAGCTTCCACGTAGACGCGCCGCCGACTGAACTGTAGTCGGCATACCGCCAGGCGCCATTGAGACTGAGTGCCTCGGCGAAGCGAGCATCGTTCAGCAGCGGGAAATCCAGCTCGATCGCTCCCTCGGTCACGGACTGCGAGACTTGGGGAATGTCCGAAACGATGTTGAAGATGTAAGTCTGCGTGTAAAACGGCGGCGAACCACAGTTGATCGGACTGAGTCCGGTGCAGTCCGGTGGCGTGGACGGTTGCGCAGAGCTCACGTTCTTCAGCGTGGCTCGTCGCCACTCGCCGCTGATCGCAAAGTTGACCGGCCCGGCCCAGTTTTCGAACAGAGGTCCGGTGAGGGACCCGGAAATATCATCCAGCGTGTTCGTCAGCAGAAAATTCGTGTTGTCCGTGACGTAGTCAAAGGCGGCGCCCGATTCCGAGCCATCGCCAAACGGATTGATCGGCACGCAGCCGGGATAAAGCTGCGGATTCGTCAGCGTGACCCGACACACTACCTGGCCGCCTGAATTGACTGCGTCGAGCGCTGCCGCGAGCCTCTGCGTGCTCGGATTGTTTACGTTCGTCACCCGCTGGCGGGTCTCGGCACGGCCGTATGACAGGTCGAACTGGAGTTGGTCGGTCACCTTCCCTGTCGCTCCAGCGCTGACGTAATAATTCTTCGCCCGCGTGTCGACCTGGTCACCCGGATGGTTCGTCGCCACTTTGCCGAAGATCAACCCGGCGGCACCTGAGCCGGCCAGCGCAGCGCGCACGTTGGCCCCGAGGAACGCATTGTCGGCAGCGATGAACGCAGGGAAATAGGAGAACGGCGCGAAGGTGAACAGATTCTGCGCTTCGGACCAGCTTCCCTGAGCGTAGAGCCTCAGATCGTCCGTCAGGTCGAAGTTGAAACGCGAGAAGGCTTGCTTCGTAGTCAGCGAGGCCGCGACCGAAGTCGCCTGGAAGTAGAAGCCATCGCCACCGGACTCGTAGCCGGGCGAATTGGTCGGCGCACCGTTGACGAACGGCCGCACCTCACCTCCTGGCACGAACACCTCGCCGCTGAGCCCGGCCGGATCGGGACCGAGCACACCGAAGATCTTGCCGTGCGGTGACACGAATCCGGCCCAGCGCACGTCCGGACTGATCACGAAAGGATTCGCCGCCGTACCGCTGCCGGTGGTCATGTACACGCGGCGCGTGTTCTCGCGGGCGTCGGTAGTCAGGAGGCCCGGATTGTCGAAATATTCGACGCTGCCGATCACGTGACCGCGCCCACCGAACAGGGACGCACCGAACGCGCCACCGAGGCGCAGCTGCTCGAAATCTCCCTTCTGGGAAATGCCCTTGGATGCCACGGTCTTGAAGCCCTCGAACTTGTTGTCGAGGACGTAATTCACCACGCCGGTGATGGCATCCGACCCGTATACTGCCGAAGCCCCGCCGGTCACGACGTCGACCCGCTGGACCAGCATCTGCGGCAGCAGATCCGAGTCGACCAACCCGTCCGCCGTCGTGGGCGGCACGCGCTTACCATTGAGCAGGATCAGCGTCCGCACGGCGCCAAACTCGCGCAGGTTGAGGTAGTTGCCCGAGATGTTCCCGCTGGCGTTGCCAAACGAGAGGCGCTGACCGTTGACGCCACTGAATATCGGCAGCTTGTTGAGGCCGTCCGGAATGTTCGACGGCGCTGCGAGAGTGAGCTGGTCCGTGGAAACCACGGTGACTGGCGTCGGGAAGTCGTCGCCGTTCTGGATGATGCGTGAGCCGGTAACGACGACCTGGTCGAGTGATGGAGCCTCGTCGGCTCGAGCACTGTCACCAGGATCGGCTCCTTGCGCGGAAGCGACACTGAGCGGGACCATCGCCAGCAAGGCGCAAAAGACTCTCCGCATATCCCCCCCTTCGAGATGACAGGGAGCTTATGCGCATAGCGACCAGAGTCTTGACGCAGACGGACCTGCGTTCGTACAGATCAGACCCGCAAGATCAGGGTGGCCTTCAAAACAGCGTGATGCCCGTCAGCTCGGCGAGCCTGGCCATAAGTCGATCCTGGAAGTCGGGATCGAGCGCTTCGGCTGCAGGTTTCTGCTGCTTGCGGTGATGCCAATAACCGCCACTGACTTTCGCAGCGGAATCATTGCTGACTGCCAGCCAGGTTTGAGTGAGATGCCCCAGCGTCAGATCGTCCGGAGCGCCGGGCCCGCCCATCTTGGTAGGCACCCATCCGGGATCGACCGCATTGCTCAGCACCTGCGGCCAATGTCGGGCCACCGCAAAAGCGAGTGTGGTCAGGTAGAGTTTGCTTTCGGAGTATGCGCGACTCGGTTCCCAGCGCCGCTCGAGCCAATCGATGTCGTGCAGTGAATCGTCACCACCCCGATGCATTCCGCTGCTGAGATAGATCAACCTCTGCGGACGCTCGATCAGCGCGGTCAGCATGTAAGGCGCCAGCGTGTTGACGGCGAGGACCGTCGCGTGGCCCTCCGGCGTCCTGCCGCGACTCGGCACCTGGTAAACGCCGGCGTTGTGAATCACCGCATCCATGCGCCCGATCTTGTTGACTTGCTCTGCAACGGCGCGGGTCTCAGCAGCGCTGCTGAAATCACCGATTGCCACTCCTGCTGCACGCGTAGCCAGATCGGCGACTGCGGAGGCGCGCTGCGACGAGCGTGCGTGCAGCACGACTTCATGGCCTTCGGCCATGAGAGTGCGTGCGGCGGCCAGGCCGAGTCCATCGGTGGAGCCGGTGACGAAGACGCGGCTCATGTGAGCCTCTTTTGCCGATCGGGAATCTGCATGTGACTGGCCAGCGAAGCACACCGCGAGAGCACTGGCAGTGAGCCCCTCGAGAACTTCGCGTCGCGAATGTTTGCCGGCGGCAGCGCTCATGATCGATCAGGTTCCCGTGTTGCTGCTGTGTACGCGATAACGAAGCCAGACTCCACCATCTGCTGTCGTCTCACTGCTCAGAAGCTCGATGGCTGCGGGAGCTCGCGCGCGGTCCTTCAGGGGTCCGGTGGAGTCGAATACGCTCGGTGCTCCGGCGACGCCGTCCACGGTCGGCCAGACGATCAGGCTGATCTCATCGATGAGTCCGGCGCGCAGGAACGATCCGTTCACAACGCCACCGCCCTCGAGCAGGAGACGCTCGATCCCGAGCTCCTGATTCAACACCTCGAGGGAGCGGCGCAGATCGGCGTTCTTCTCGCCGGCAAAGATATACGAGACCCGGTCTGAGCGCAGACCCGCGAGATGAGCGTCGGCGACCTGCTCCGTCAGGACGACCACGATCGGATCTCCGCCGATGTCCGAGCGTCCCCACGCGATCGTCCCATGCGCGTCCAGCACCACGGCATACGCCTCCGCGTCGCGCTTTGCGAACCAGTGCTGACGAGGAAAGACTTCATCCGTCCGCTGCGGATACGTCTCCGCCTTTGCGAACTCCTGACCGGTGATGCGGCCGACGAACCAGGCCTGGCCGCCGAGCTGTTCGTGCACGCGCTCGTACAGATCGCGTTGCTCGATCCCGGGTCGCCAGCGCTGCGGCAGGATCCGGCCGTCGATGCTCGCAGCCATGTGGCAAATGACGTAGGGTTTCAAAGCGTTTCTCCCAAAGCTCGCGCGCAGCCTAAATGCGGGAGGGGTCCGCGAGTAAGGGGGTAAAGGCAGATGGAGCGATGAATCGATCTCAACAATCCGGCTTCGGCCGCGCTGGGGCTGCCGCTGCTGCAAGCGTCACTCGGCTACTTTGCGGCTCTCGAACGCCCGGCTCAGTACGTAGCTGCGCACTGCCTCAGCGTCCGCTGCACTCAGCACCTCGGCGAATGAGACCATGCCACGATCCTGCAGCGCGCCCCGCGTGACGATCGCGGACCACGCATCGGTACTGGAGAGCCCGGTGAAGTGCCGCAAATCAGGCAGCACGCCGCCACTCACGGCCGCATCGCCGTGGCAGTTCGCACAGAATCGATGGTAAGCGCTTTTGCCAGCGGCGACCTGAGCGGCCGGCAGATCGGGAATCGACACCGACTGGCTTGCGGGAGAGCTCGGTACGCTCGGTGACGCGACCTGAGGAAGTTGAGCTCGAGCATCCAGCTTGAACGCGAGCACGCGGCTGCGATTGGGCGTCCTGCCCGCAACCCACGACACCTCGCCCGCCACGTTCGGAAATGCGCCGCCCCACCCGGCAACGACGGCGACATACTGTTCGTCGCTAACACGATACGTGATCGGAGCGGCCATCACACCGGTCTGCGCGGAGAATGACCATAGCTGCTGTCCCGAATCTGCGCGATACGCCCGCAGCTCCCCGGTCGTAGTGCCCTGAAAGACGAGATCGCCCGCGGTCGCCAGCACGCCGCCGTTCCACGGGCTCGCGAACTGCACGCGCCACACTTCTCGCTGCGTGACCGGGTCCCATGCGGCAAGGTGACCGCGCGTGGCACGCATGACTTCCGCCTTCACCTTCGGATCCTGCGGCAGCGAGGCAGCCGCGAGATCGACACCGATATTGAATCCGAGGCGGGCCGGTGACTCGCTGGTGGCAATGTACGGAAAAGTCATTTCCTGCGCGGGCAGATAGACCAGGTGCGTGTCCGGGCTGAAAGCCATCGGCTGCCAGTTGTGGCCACCGAGGGGCCCGGGCATCTGGAGTGAGGGTTGGCCGGTGCGATAGTAGCGCGCCTGCGCGGTCTCGACGGGTCGGCCCGTCTCCAGATCGATGCGGGATGCCCAGTTCACTGGGACGTAGTTCTGTGCAGAGATCAGCTTGCCATTGGTGCGATCGACAACATAGAAGAAGCCATTCTTCGGCGCCTGCATGATGACTTTGCGAACACTCTCGCCGATTTTGAGATCGGCCAGAATGAGGTGCTGGGTCGCCGTGTAGTCCCACGTCTCGCCGGGCGTAGTCTGGTAGTGCCAGACGTATTCCCCCGTGTCCGGCCGCAGCGCGAGGATGGAAGCGAGGAACAGATTGTCACCGCCGCCCGGGCTGCGGATTCCCTGATTCCAGGGGCTGCCGTTGCCGACGCCGACGTAGAGCAGATCGAGCTCCGGATCGTAGGCCATCGCGTCCCACACTGTGCCGCCGCCGCCGAGCCCCCACCACTGGCCGCTCCAGGTCGGTGCAGCGAGGCGCGCGAGGATTCCATCGGATGCGGCGTTGTCAGGTCCCGCCGTCGGATTGCCCGGCACTGTGTAGAAGCGCCAAGCGAGTTTTCCGGTCTGCGCATCGTAGGCGGACACATAGCCGCGCACACCGAGCTCACCACCACCGTTGCCAATGATCACCTTGCCCTTCACCACGCGTGGCGCGCCGGTGATCGTGTAAGGCTGGCGCTGGTCCACAGTCACGACAGACCAGCGTTCGCGGCCCGTTTGCGCGTCGATGGAAATGAGCCGCCCATCGATCGTGCCGACGAAGAGGCTGTCGTTCCAGGCAGCCAGGCCGCGGTTCACTACGTCACAACAGGCTTTTACTCCGGCGGCTGGCGGGACCTGAGGATCGAACTGCCACAGGAGCTTGCCGCTTGCGGCATCGAGTGCCTGAACTTTGCTCCACGCGCTCGTCGAGTACAGGACGCCATCGATCACGAGCGGCGTCGCCTCCTGACCGCGGTTCGTATCGAGGTCGTAGTACCACGCCAGCCCCAGCCGGCGGACATTGTCCGCGTTGATGTCCTGCAGCGGGCTGAAGCGCTGCTCATCGTACGTGCGACCGTGCGAGAGCCAGTTCTTCGGCTCGCGATCCGCGTTGCCAATGCGGACGCCATCAACCCCTTCCTTGCGCGCACACGACACGAGAAGAAGGACCACGCCTACAGCGAAGACCCACCGCATTGCCGTCACTCAAAAGTTCAGAGAAAGCTTTGCGAACCATGTGCGCGGCATGCCGCGCGTCGCCAGGATGTATCCGATTCCGGGCTGGTTGAATCCGGACATCGTGTACTCCTCGTCCGTGAGATTCTGGCCGCCGACAGCGAGAGACCATTTGTCGTCCGGCGCGTGGTACGTCACCGAGACGCCCAGAAGTCCAAACGCCTTTTGCAGCAGCTCCGGCGTATTGACCGCGTCGTTGAACGTGTCGTCTTTCCACGCGTAGTCCGCATGCCAGCCGAGCGTTCCGCCGCCCAACGGCTGATTGAAGTCGAGCGCCAGAGAAAACGAATTCTCCGGCGTGTTGCTGAACTTGTTGCTGAGGAAGATCCCGCTCGTGTTCGCAGCGGCATCGAGCTGCGTGTACTCCGCGTCGATCCAGCCGTAGTTGGCCGAGATGCGCAACGCATCCGTCGCCGCCCATTCGAGCTCGGCCTCGGCGCCCTTGATTTCTGACTTGCCTGCATTGGTCGTGAGCGGCGAGATGCCGCGCTGGATGATCAGTTGCAGATCGTCGTACTTGGTAAAGAACGCGGCGACGTTCAGACGTACGCGGCGGTCGGCAAGCTCGGACTTGATGCCAATCTCGGTCGTATCCGCCTTCTCCTCGCGGAACGGCGGCACCACGAGCACGGGCGCGGTGAGTCGCGTGTCCCAGCCACCCGCCTTGAAGCCCTGCGCGAAAGAGATATAGCCGAACACCTCGTCACTGAAACGCAGCTCCGTGCCGAGACGAATCGAGGTGTTGGAAAAGTCCTGCCGCAGCTCGCCGGGAGGAAAGTAGATCGTCGGGTTCGAAGGCACCGGATGAAGCGCCGCCGGCAGGCCGAGATTGAAGGCGAGCGCGTCGCGATCCCGTTGTCCGCCGTTGAAGCGCTTGTCTTCATCCGTGTAACGCGCCCCGAGCGTCACACTCCATGGCGCTGTGATGTGCCAGGTGAGCTGCCCGTATGCCGCGGCGCTACGGTTACGCAAAGTGTTGGGTCCGTCCACCTGCAGCAGGCCGCCGCCGAGCGGGACGAGATCGTGGATGCCACCTTCCTCGCGAAAGAAGTAAAGGCCGGCGGCCCAGTCGAGGACCTCAGTGTCACTCACGAGCTGCAGTTCCTGCGTGATCTGGTCCTGATCCATCACGAACCCATGGTGATCGATCACGAGCGGCGACTCGTCCGCGTCCTCGCCGAATGCGGAGTCGAGTTTGCGGTAGGCAGTGATGGACTTGAGCATGAGGTTGTCGGTGAGACCGATCGACAGCGTTGCGGACAGTCCCCAGTCATTGATGAACGTGCCCGACAAGCCGTTACCGTAGGTCGTGAAGTCGTTGCCGGTCTGGAAGGCGTTGCCGTACGGGGTTCGCCCTGCAAGATTGCCAACGCCGGCAACGTTCGTGCAGATCGGGGGCCCAACACCCGCGGCACAAGCGTTGTAGAGCGATGACAGCGTGTCATCTGCGGTGCCCGGCACTCCGTCCGGGCCAGCCGGGAACGTGCGCACGAGCGTGGTAGGCGCTGAGTTCTCGCGCACGCGCACGTAGTCGCCCGCGATCAGCAGCGATTTCGAGTCGTCGATGAGCCAGAAGAGCTTCGCACGCAGCGTGTCGTTGTTTTCGTTGCCCAGATCGTTGCCGTTGGGGAGCCTGCTCAACTTGCCGTTGTCGTAGCGCAGATCCGATGGCTCGGCGTTACTCCACCCCGGAAACGGAATACGATCCACATAGCCGTCGCGGTTCTTGGAGGAGAACGCAAAGGAAGTACGCACCGAGTCGGAAAGGGGCAGATCGACACCACCACGAACGTCACGTCGGTTGTAACTGCCGACCGTCATTTCCGCCTTGCCCTGGAAATGGTCCGCCGGCGGGCGCGTGACGACGTTGATCGCGCCGCCGATGGTGTTGCGTCCGAAGAGCGTCCCCTGCGGCCCCTTGAGCACCTCGATTCGTTCGAGGTCCAGCAGGTCGATCACCGAGCCGATCGTGCGCGCGTAATAAACGCCATCGACGTAGACGCCGACGCCGGGCTCGAAGTTGATCGCGAAGTCCGATTGACCGATGCCGCGAATGAACGCGACCAGCGCCGAGGAGGCGCCGCTGATCGGCGAGGTGAAGTCGAGCGTGACGTTGGGCGCGAAGTCCGCGATCTGCGCCAGGTTACTCAATCCCTTCGATTCGAGGGACTCCACGGAGAACGCCGACACGGCGATCGGCACGACCTGCAGGTTCTCGCTCGTCTTGCGTGCGGTGACGGTGACTTCCTCGAGCCCGCCCTCGGATGCGCTCTCCTGCGCACCAACCCACACAGGCACAAGTATGCACGCAGCCCACACGATGCGGACGCCGTGGCCACAGAAACGACTGAGACCCATACGAACCCCCTTGGGAGCGCCGGTGTCCGACGCCCTTCGCAGGTGCAGTCGAACCCAACCGACGGGTCGCAGTCTTGGGGCGTTCGGAACTAGGCGTCGGCTAAATCGGAACGGCGCGGAGGTAGTGTGGCGAAAACGCCGCTGAGTCCCTGGCGAAAGGCCTTGGGTGAGACACCGAACCGGGCGCGGAAGGAGCGGCTGAAGTGACTGAGGTCACCGAACCCCCACTGGTAGGCCACATCACTCACCCGCAGGTTCGCGCGACTGGGGTCACGGAGCCAGCTCGCGCATCCCTCGAGGCGCCGCTCGAGAATGTAGGCGGCCAGACCATATCCGTCGTCGCTCATGAGCTTGCTGATGTTGCGCACGCTCATGCCCAGCGCCTCCGCGACACTGCTCACGGAGAGATTCGGGTCGCGGATCCGCGAGCGCACGTAGTCCAGCAACTGCTGGCGCCGGTACGCGCGGCGGTCATGAACGTTCGGCGACGTGCGACGCTGCATCCGACACGCCGCGCTCACCAGATCCAGCACGGTATCCATCAGGTCCCCCGGGACCGGATCGAGCCGACCGCAAACGATCTCGCGCCAGAGCGAGCGCAGACAGGTGCCAGCCACCGCGCCCATTCCCACCGCCCCTGGAATCGCCACCGAGGTGAAATCCTCCGGATGAGCCAGGCGCGCCCGCAGGCTCTTCGCCGGCAGGCGCACGACCAGGTGCTCTACTTCCGGATCCAAAAGGTGCAGGACATAGGGCGCCGATGTCGTGCACAGCGTGAAGTCTCCGGGCCCGAGCTGCGCCTGTCGGCCCCGCTGCTCGTTCATGCTGTGGCCGGCGAGCTGCATGTGGATCAAAAACGACTCATCGCTCGCCATTCGGACGTGCTCGTTCGTATGGCGCACCACCGAGCGCGTGGCGAACGGCGTTGCAAAGACGCAGTCGCCAACCGCCGCACGCCGCATGCGAGCGCGAAACTCTGCAGGCTCGGGCGCGTCGACGATCAGCCCCGTAAAGGTCCCGCAAACCAGCTCATTCCAGTACTCGAGCGGCGGGATTCCTCCAACGGAACCTGCCGTGACCTCGTCGAGGCGTGCGACGCTCAGCATGGCCCTCACCCCCCTGAAGTCTGTTTATGGATCCTGTAGTGAGTTCCTCATACCGTAAACACTGGGAAATCAGCCGTCAACGAGCGACGTTGATGACCTGGACGGTGGTGTACTCCTTTAGCCCGTCCACATTGAATTCCACGCCAATTCCCGAGCACTTGACGCCGCCGAACGGCGCCATGGGGTGCACGGCGCCGTGCTGGTTGACCCATGCCGTACCGCATTCCAGGCGGCCGGCGTACGCAGCGGCCGCTTCCGCGTCGTCTCCCCACACGGACCCGCCCAAACCGACGTCGAGCGAGTTCGCCCGGTTGATGGCCTCCTCGACGGTGCGGTAGCGGAGAATCGGGATGACAGGCCCGAACTGCTCTTCCTTGACCACTCGCATGTCGTCGTCCGCATCGGCAACCACTGTAAGGGGATAAACAAATCCAGCGCCAGAGGGCTTCTGGCCGCCCGTCACGATGCGCGCACCCCGTGCCCGGGCGTCCTCCACGAGCGCCGCCACCTTGTCGAGCTGCATGCGATTCGAGACCGGCCCGATGAGCGTTTTCGGGTCCAGCCCGTTACCGACGGGAATCTTTTCCACGTAACCGGCAAAGCGTGTGACGACATCCTCGTACTGCGACTCATGGACGTAGAGGCGCTTCAAGGCCGCGCAGGTCTGGCCCGCATTGATGAAGCAGCCCCAGAACAGCTTCTCGAGCAACGGCTCGATGCGGGTTCCAGGCAGTACGATGCCCGCATCATTGCCACCGAGCTCGAGCGTGATCCGCTTGAGAGATCGAGATGCGCTCTCCATTACTTTCTTGCCAGTCGCTATCGATCCAGTGAACACCAATTTGTCGATGCTGGGATGGTTCGTGATGTGTGTGCCAACCTCAGGCCCGCCCGTGACCACATTGACCACGCCGGGAGGCAAAACTTCGTTCATCAACTGCACGAGACGCAGCGTGGAAAGCGGAGTGAACGGCGAGGGTTTGATCACGACGCTGCAGCCGACACGTACTGCCGGCATCAAGTGCCATGTTGCGATCATCAACGGCCAGTTCCATGGCGTGATGGAACCGACGACACCGACCGGTTTCCGGCGCAGCACGATGCGGGACGCCTTATCGTCCTGAATGACTTCGTCGGGCAACGTCAGTCCAGCCGTGGCGCGCGTCCACGCGGCCGAACCCCCTACTTCCAGGTTCGCGCCGGGACCACTTTGAGTCTTGCCCTGTTCGAGCGTCACCAGTCGGGATAGCTCAGCGTGGTGCCGCTCAATGAGTGCGGCGATGTCCATGAGACTCTTCGCGCGCTCACTGTCCGGTGTCGCAGACCATACCGGGAACGCCTCGCGCGCACACTGCACCGCCTGATCGACCAGCTCGATCGTGCCTTCCGGGCAATCACCCACCAGCGATTCGTCGAATGGATTCAGTACTTCGAAAGTACGCGGCGTCGATACGGCCTTGCCACCGATGGTCAGGACATGTGATGACATGAGTGCTGCTCCTGTTCCGCAAGAGATTTCAGATGCCGACGCATCAGGACGCCGGCTTTGTCCGTGGGTAAGCTGATCTGTTGAACGGGGTGCTCGCCTTCCAGCACCGACAGTTCCGTAATTCGCTGCAGCGCGAGCGCATCCTCATTGAACGCCGCCACCTGCTGCTTCAGCATGAACTCGCTGGTTGCCGCGTCGCCTCGCGCAAAGTTCCGCGCGAGAACATACCAGTAATGGGTGCTGTGGTGGGTTTCCGGCGTGATCAGTTGTGCGACCTTGACGGTCGGCAAGCTTTGTTCAGTGCCGTCCGCACGGTCGAGGTTGCGGAAAATGCCGGTGTTCACATGCAGACCGGGGGCGATGAACTGCGAACCCGAGCTGCGACAGGTACGCGCGCCGACCCACCCGAGCGGCTCCGCGTAAATGGGCGGCAGACGACATTCGACATGCCGCCACACCTGGATGTCGTGCCCTGCGATCTTCGTTTCCACCGGCGCACGGGCGTACTCGGGCGTGCCAAAACTCTGAGCGTGCAGGAAACTGAGGTGTGACAGGTCGAGAAGGTTCTCGTGCAGAAGGACGTAGCTGCCTCTGACGTGCAGGTAGCCACCGCACGTATCCCAATTCGGGTCATCCATCCATTGCTGGCGAGGCAGTGACGCCTCGTCGGCGTGCTCTTCGTCACCCATCCATATCCAGACAAAAGCACCTCTCTCCAAGATGCGGTAAGCACGTACCCTGAGCACCGACGGCACGCTTTTCTGCATCGGAACCTCGACGCAACGGCCGCACGTGTCGAATCGCAGACCGTGATACCCGCATACGATCGTATCGCCCTCCACCCTGCCATGGGCGAGCGGGAACGAGCGATGACAGCAGCGATTCTGGAGCGCCACCGCAGCTCCTGCCTGCGTTCGAAAGAGCACGATGCTGCGCCCAAGTACCGTACGCGAAATGGGCGAGCGGCCCACTTCACGGCCTTCCGCGATCACGTACCACGCGTCGTGAATGAATGGCGTATCGGCATCCGCCATGGCGCAACAGCTCATTCCTGTATACGGACGCGGAGATAGACCTCGCGCGGCCGGGAATAGACGCCCTCCGCAAATCCTACCGCCGCTGTGTTGAATCCTCCGATCAGGTAACGCTCGTCGGTCAGATTGGCGCCGCCCACGGTGAGGTCCCACCTCCCACCGGCCGGTGTGAATCTGATGAACGCACCCAGCAGTCCATACGCATCCTGTGCGATCGTCGGCGAGTTCTCCGCGTCCTTGAAGGCCTTCGCGCGATAACTGTAGTTGCCATTGAGATCGAGGCTCGCACCAGAGGTGAATCGAATCGTGTAGTTCGCTGTGAGGGAGCTGGTGAAGTCCGGTGTGTTGGGGAGTTTGGAGTTGAGTGTCAGCAATGTGCCGGGACTCAACCTCGTGTACTTCGCATCGGTATACCCCGCCGAAGCGCCGAGCAGCAGGTCTCCATTGAGCAGCAGCGCTTCGCCTTCAACTTCGGCGCCCTTGATCTCCGCTTCCGCCGCATTCTCGTTGCTCGGGGTCACACCGCGCATCACGATGACCTGGATGTCGGTGTAATCGTTCTTGAAGGCCGCCAAGTTCAGGCGCAGCCGGCGCTCGAGCAGCTCCGACTTCAGGCCGATCTCGATGTTGTTGGCCTTCTCGGGCTCGAAGGCGATGTCCTTCAGGTCGCCCAGGGGATTCTCGGGATTGAACGGATCGCTCAGCCGCGTGGTGAAACCGCCGGATTTGTAGCCCTGCGAAAACATCGCGTAGGCAAACACATCGGGGCTGAACGTGTAGTTCAACCCCGTTCGCACCGTCACGTTGGAGTTGTCATAGTTGAATGGATGCGCCGGCCCCATGTACGTGTGGTCGGAGGGCCGCGGAAATGCCGCGGGCGGATAGCCCACCGCATCGAAGAAAGTCGTGAGGTTGCGCTGGTCGATCTGGATTTCTTTCTTGTCCTTCGTCCAGCGGGCGCCCACGACGAGACCGAGCGCGTCGGTCAGTTTGTAGTTCGTCTCGCCGAACAGAGCGATGGACCGGGTGGTCTGGTCGTTGTCGCCCACGATCTTCAGCAGCGCTTGCGCGATGGGCACGGCCGCGGTCTCGATCGCGTGCTCGTGGAAGTAGTAGGCACCAACGGTGTAGTCCAGTCGCTTCGCGAACAAAGCGCCATTCAGCTGGAATTCCTGCGAATACTGCTTCACGTGCCAGGCAAAGGTCGTCTGGTCGATGTCGAGCGGCGAACCGTCGATGTCGCGCCCGAAGCTGGCGTCGATCTTGCGAAAGGCAGAAATGGACTTCAGAGCGACATCCGGGACCAGCTGCCAGTTGGCGGTCATGGACAGGCCGCCCGAATCGATGTTGGAAAAGCTCGCGCCTGTCGCGTAGCTCTTGTCCTTGTCGCCAGTGACGAACTGGTCGGTGTACAGCGGAATGTCGCGACCGTAGATGCCGAGAGGACTCGCTGCACAGATGAATTGCGGCGCGAGCCCGAGCACGCAGCCGTTGTAGAGTCCGCTCAGGGAGCCGACGGGATCCAGAGTCGTCGTGAGCAGCGTTCCCGGAGGCGCGGCATCACGGATGTGCGCATAGTCGGCGGACGCCATCAGCTCGAGCTCATCGCTCGCCAGCCACAGAAGCTTCGCCCGCAGCGTCTGGTTGTCCTCGGCGCCGGGCTCACCGTTGTTGTCGGTGTTGGTCGTGAACGAGTTGGCGATGGATGGGATATTCGGGACTCGGGGGTCGTCGAAGGCGATTCGCTCCTGATAGCCGTCGCGCGAACGCGTGGCAAACGCGATGCTGGCGAGCAATTTGTCGTCCGCCAGCGGCAGATCCACGATGCCCTGCGTGTAAAGCTGATCGTCGCTCCCGATCTTCAGCGATGCCTGGTAGCCGAACTCGTTAGCCGGACGCCGCGTGGTCACGTTGACTGCCCCGGCGATGGTGTTGCGACCGAAGAGCGTGCCCTGCGGCCCTTTCAACACCTCGACGCTCTCGACATCCAGCAGGTCGATCACCGAGCCGACGGTTCGGGCCAGATAGACCCCGTCGACGTACACCCCGACGCCCGGATCGGTGTTGATTGCAAAGTCGGTCTGGCCAATGCCACGAATGAATCCCTGGAAGGTCGACGTGGCACCGGAAAACAGGGACGTGGTGTCGAACGTGACGTTCGGCGTGAAGTTCGCGGCGGCGGCCGTGTCTGTAATGCCGCGGTTCTCCAGCGAGCTTGCGTTGAAGGCCGACACTGCAATGGGCACGGTTTGCAGGTTTTCCGTGCGTCGGCGCGCGCTGACGAGAACTTCCTGCAGCACATCGGATTCCGCAGCACCCTGCGGTTGGGACGCATCTTGTTGTGGCCCGCCTGCGGTCGCATCCGGGGATGCGAGCGACATCATCAAGGCAACTGCGGCTGAAATGGCGCCTTCGGTTTTCCGCATGGGTCCCCCTGTGTTGTGGGAACCAGCTTATGCAGATCACCCCGCAGGTCTTGCCGCAGGCGGACCTCGTTTCGTACGAATCAGACCTCAGGGCGCAGCAGCGCCTTGATCGCGCGGCGCTCATCCATCGCGCGATAGGCTTCCGCGACCTGCTCGAGCGGCAGGGTGAGATCGAACACCTTGCCCGGATTGATCTTGCCGTTCCACGCGAGTTCGATCAGCTTCGGTAGAAAACGACGCACGGGCGCCGGCCCGCCGTGCAGGTGAACGTGGGCAAAGAAGAGCGCTTGCCCCTCGAGCTCGACGCCGTGCGGGACACCGACATAGCTCACGTAGCCACCCGGACGCGTGGCTTGAATCGCCTGCAGCATCGATTCCTGAGTGCCGACGCACTCGAGTGTCGAATCGGCACCCACTCCTTTCGTAAGATCCTTTATGCGCGCGACACCCTCGTCACCGCGCTCGGACACGATGTCGGTCGCGCCGAACTCGCGGGCGAGCTTCTGTCGGGTTTCGTGCCGGCTCATCACGATGATTCGCTCAGCGCCCATCTCTCTTGCAGAGAGCACCCCGAGCAGACCGACAGCACCATCGCCAACGACCACCACCGTCGACCCCGGCTTTACGTTGGCGGCATCCGCTGCGAACCACCCGGTTCCCATCACGTCTGACAGTGCAAGGAGACTCGGTACGAGCTGCGCGGAAGGAACGTCGGGTGTCGTGACCAGAGTGCCGTCCGCAAGCGGCACGCGGACTACGGGCGCTTGCGCGCTGCCGACGAGCTCGCGGTGCTGACACGACGATTGATAACCAATCCGACAGCTCGGACAGCTGTTGTCGGACGCAAAGAAGGATCCGATCGCGAACTGACCCGGCTTGATGGACGTGACCGCACTCCCCACCTCCTCAACGACGCCGCAGTACTCATGCCCCATGGGCGTCGGCTGCGTGGTGGGACTGATGCCGCGATAGGGCCAGAGATCCGAGCCGCAAACGCACGTTGCAGCCAGCCTGACGATGGCATCCGTTGGATTCAGAATCTTTGGCGCTGCGCGTTCCTCGAAACGCACGTCGCGCGGACCGTAAAGCACAGCTCCTCGCATGGGGGGGTCTCCTCGTAACTCTGGATACGCTATGAGGCGCGGGACCCTCACAGCAATACGGCCGGGTCGGGATGCCATGATGAGAACGGCTCATCTATCGATTGCTGCGCCTTGAATCGGAGGTCAGACTCCCATGATGCAGCTTGGCCGCTCCGACCTGGCAGACTTCACCTACTTCCTTGCCGTTGCGAAGCATCGCAGCTTTCGGCGCGCCTCACTGGAACTGAACATCAGCGCCTCCGCGCTCAGTCATGCGATCCGCGGTCTCGAAACGCGCATCGGCATACGACTGCTCAATCGCACCAACCGCAGTGTCACCTTGACCGCGGCCGGAGAGGAGTTGCAGGCTGCGCTCGTCACGCCGTTCATGGCAATCGGCGAGGCGCTGGAGAATCTCAATCGCTTCCGTGGCGCGCCGGCCGGCCGGATCCGACTGAACGTGCCAGGAGATGCCGCTACTCTTCTGCTTGGCCCCGTCCTGCCCACGTTCTTCGACCGATACCCTGACGTGCAGATCGACGTGGCCGTGAACAATCACATGATCGATGTGATCGACGGCGGCTTCGATGCCGGCATCCGCTATGGCGGCACGGTGCCCGAAGACATGGTCGCCCAGCGCCTGTCGGCGGACATCGGTTGGGTCGTGGCGGGCACACCTGCTTATCTCGAGCGGTTTGGCACGCCCCGGCATCCCGAGGATCTGAAGCAGCATCGTTGCCTGCGGTTCCGTCTCGGCGACGATCGCGTATATCACTGGGAGTTCGATCGCAACGGTGAGCAGCTTGCAGTGGACGTGCCCGGCCCCATCACGCTGGACGACACCAGCAGCATCCTGACGCTGCTGCTGGGCGGCGCCGGCCTGATGTATGGTCCGGAACCCGTGCTGGCGCCGCTGGTGAAAGTGGGCACCGTGCGACTGGTACTCGAAGACTGGACCTCGCCCGGGCCAGCATTCCACATCTATTACTCGAGCCGCCGACAGGTGCCAGCAGGGCTTCGCCTGCTCGTCGACCTCATCAGAGAAATGAAGCCGCTCGGGCTGTAAACAGCTGCAGAGTGTGCCGATCGCCGTCGCCGCGGCTTCCCTTCTTTCCCTGACAATGGATGTTGTAGGGTGCCTTACAAACCAGACAGGTAAGTTCCGTGGTCGGAGCACCATCGGCTACTATCGTCGTCGCCGGGAACATCGTTGGATTGGTGCAAAGCGGGGGCGAGGCGGTAGCTCAGTCAGTCTTCCCATGAACCCGACAGATCTGCCCCATCATCTCCTGCTCTCGGCCTTCCTCAGCAACACCCCGGATCACGTCTACTTCAAGGATCTCGCATTGAGGTTCCTCTGGGTCAGCAACTCATTGGCACGCTCCCTCGGGCGTCCCGTCGAGGAGATCATCGGCCGAACGGACGCAGACTTTTTCGATGCGGAACGGGCGCGTTCGTATCGGGAGGCCGAATCGCACATCGTGCGAACTGGCGAACCGATCATCGATCGGGAAACCCGCCATGTCTGGCCGGATGGACAAGTCACCTGGTCATTGAACGTGGCCATGCCCTTGCGTGACGACGCTGGCGGCATCGTCGGCGTGTGGGGCACGAACAAAGACATCACCCGTGCGAAATTGACGGAGGAAGCGTTAGAGAAGCGGACGCACGAGCTGCAGACGTCGAACAGCCGGCTCGAGCAGGCCACCCGGGCGGCCATGGCGGCCAGCGAGGCGAAATCGGTATTTCTGGCAAACATGAGCCATGAGATCCGTACGCCCATGAATGGCGTCATTGGCATGACCGAACTCTTGCTGGAAACCCAGCTCGAGGCGGTCCAGCGTGAGTATGCGCAGACCGTGCACGATAGTGCGCGCGCCCTGCTCACCGTCATCAACGACATCCTCGACTTTTCGAAGATCGAGGCTGGCAAGCTCGACCTCGAAGCGATCGACATGAACCTGCGCGAGCTGGCCGAGGAGGTCGGGCGCGTGCTCGCTATCGAGGCACACAAGAAGGGCCTGGAGCTCACTCTGTACGTCGATCCGATGTTGCCGGATGCGGTCAAAGGCGACCCGGGACGCGTGCGCCAGCTGCTTCTGAATCTTGCAGGCAATGCGCTCAAATTCACGAAAGAGGGCGAGGTCAGCATCGAGGTGCGAGCGCTCGAGTGCAACACGTCCGGGACGCGTGTACGGGTGGAGGTTCGGGACACCGGCATCGGAATTCCGGCCACCCGGTTGAACAGACTCTTCCAGCCGTTCTCACAGGTCGATGCCACGACCACGCGCCGGTTCGGCGGCACGGGGCTCGGGCTGTCGATCGTACGTCGCATTGTCGAGCTCATGGGTGGCGAATGTGGAGTCGACAGTCAGGAAGGGATCGGCTCGCGCTTCTGGTTCACGGCCCAGTTCGGCGCGGCAGCCTCCGTTCGCCCTTCCTCACAGCGGCGTGTCCCGACAGCGCTGCGCGGCCGCCGCCTGCTCGCCGTGGATGACAATGCGACCAACCTGAAAATCCTCGCAGGCCAACTTGCATTATGCGGCGCGGACTTCACGTGTGTGCCGAGCGCAGAAGTGGCGATGGAGAAACTGCATGAAGCCGCCACGGCAGGTCGAGCGTACGAGGTCGCGCTCCTCGATCACGATATGCCCGGTTGTGACGGCGCCGAGCTGGGCCAGCGCATCAACAGCGATCCGCAGCTCAATTCCACGCGGTTGATCCTCCTCACGTCCTCGGGTCAACGCGCCGACCACCACCAGTTTGCCCGGCTGGGGTTCGCTGGGTATCTCCTCAAGCCAGTCTCACAAGCCGATCTGATCGAATGCCTGATGCTCGTGCTACGCGGCAGCGCCGAGGAGTGGCATAGCCAAACCCAACCCATCGTCACTTCCAGTGAGCTCGCCGCAGTCCGGAGGAGCGACGTCAATGTGCGTGGGCTGGTCGCCGAGGACAATCCGGTGAATCAGAAAGTCGTCCAGAGGATTCTGGAGAAGCTCGGCTATCGTGTGGATGTCGTCCGCAACGGCGTGGAGGCCGTTCGGGCGTGGGAATCCGGGCGGTATGGCTTCATTCTGATGGATTGCCAGATGCCCGAGATGGATGGCTACGAGGCGACCCGCCAGATCCGCAGGCGCGAAGGTGGCGCACGCCGGATTCCCATCGTCGCGCTGACCGCGCACGCCATCAAGGGAGCGGACGCTGAATGCCTCGCGGCCGGCATGGACGCCTACCTCACCAAGCCGATCGATCGCGAGCAGCTGCGTTCATGCCTGCAACAACTGGTCGCCGGGGATTCCGAGAAGTGAGAAGAGCCTGGTTACTCGCTCAAATCAGAGAGCATCACTGTGTCGAGCAGAGGCAGATTTCGCCACGCGTCGTCGTTGGTAACCGCCAGTGTGGCACCGTACCTCAGGCCGGTGGCAATTTGAATCGCATCTGGCGTACGCAAGCGATAGCGAGCGCGCAAGCCGGCCGCTTCCAGCAGCACCTCGCGACTAATCGGCTGCAATTCGAGATTCGGAAAATAACCGAGCAGCACTTCGTAGTCGTCCGCTACATCCTGTCGGCCAAGCTGTAGTGGCCTTACGGTTAGCTCCAGCAGAGTAAGCTCCGAAGCAATACCCCGAAACTTTCCTGCTTCCAGGTTCTCGATAACACGACCTGCCGCGGAGGCAAGTTTCGGATTCTGTTCGAAGTGATATATCCAGACGCTCGTATCGATGAGGACACGTCTATGCGAGCCGGGAAATCGCACGACTACCAGTCTTTTCGCTCGTCTTGCAAATACGCATCTGCACCTTGCCAGACTTCCTTGTGAAGGCCCGCCGTGCGCTTCGCAAACCTCTTCGGCTTCGGGATGATCACAACACGGTCAGGTTTGGAGAGCACCAGCAGCTCGTCTCCCGCCGATAGCGACAGGGCCTCGCGTGCCTCTTGAGGAATGACGATCTGATACTTGCTGCTCAAAGTGACGGTAGTGGCCATGGCAGCCTCCATTCTGGTAAAGCGATTTATAAAAATCACTTTACTACATTTCAGGAGGTTCGGGAAGGCGATCCCGACGTAGCTTCCATACGCCAGCGGACGGACGGCCCAGCAGCCTCAAGGAATGCCCTTGCCAGCGTTGCCGGCGCCAGCAAGGGCTCACCGATGAGCCTGTTCTTCCGCGGAACACCGAAATCATGACCGCGCCCGTACATCCGCAGCCCACTCCGCATTGGGGATTGCGGGTAACTCAATGCCCTCGTTGCGAAGGAATGCTGCGTGAACAGGCGCTTAGAATCCACCTTCGGGTTCCTCTCCCGGCTCCAACTTCCTGGTCAGAAAAGTGTAGGGGATAGAGGAGACACGTCGCGAAACTTGGCGCCAGCCCGAAGTATCGCCAGCTCCTCCGCGACTCCCGCGGCGGCGAATGAACTCGGAAAACCCGTTTACAATGGCGCCATGGCCACCCTCAAAAGCATCCCCGTCGTTCCCGAGCTGGCCCAGGCTCGCAGTGGCGAAAAGTACGTTACGCCACAGGGCTTTACGGCTATCCGCGACGGCATCAAATCCAACGGCGGGAACGGCCCGGCAGCGCTGACGCGCAAGCCCCCCTGGCTGAGGGCCAAAGCTCCGACTGGCGAAGGATTCGCCGCAGTCAAGAGCATCGTCCGCGAACACCGCCTCGCCACAGTCTGCGAGGAGGCCAAGTGTCCCAACATCGGCGAATGCTGGAACGCGGGCACCGGCACCATCATGTTGATGGGCGCAGTCTGCACACGCGCTTGTCGCTTCTGTTCGGTGGATACGGGCAACCCTCGTGGTTGGCTGGACGCCGAGGAGCCGCAGAACGTTGCGCACACCGTTGAGCTCATGGGGTTCAGGTACGTGGTGCTCACGTCGGTGAATCGCGATGACTTGCCGGATGGTGGGGCAAAGCATTACGCGGAGTGCATTCGCGCCATCAAGCAGCGCATGCCCAATACCGCCGTCGAGGCGCTTACTCCGGATTTCCAGGGCGTGCTTTCCGATGTGGAGACGGTTGTCGACTCGGGGCTCGAAGTGTTCGCACAGAACGTCGAGACCGTGCGACGACTGACGCATCCGGTGCGCGATCCTCGGGCTGGTTACGAACAGACGTTGCGTGTCCTCGAGCATGCAAAGAAGCACAAGCCGGGTGGGCTGACGAAAACGAGCCTGATGCTCGGGCTGGGTGAGACCGACGAAGAGATCGCCGAGACGATGGTGGATCTGCGTGCCATCAACGTGGACATTCTCACGCTGGGTCAGTACCTGCGACCGACGGCGAATCATCTGCCTGTGCAGCGATTCGTTACGCCTGAAGAATTTGACCGCTACCGTGCATGGGCGCTGGCACGCGGTTTCCTCGAATGCGTGTCGGGCCCACTCGTGCGCTCGAGCTATCGCGCGGAACAAGTGCTGAACAAGAACAACGCCGGGTTGGATAACAGCGCGCTCGCGGCGACGAAGTAGGCCGTGGAAGTAATGCAGTGAGTGCACAAGACAGTGCCGCTCTCAGCGCCGACAGAAAGGGCGGAACGAAGCGAGTCACTGAAGCACCGGCGCAACCTGCGCCGCCCTTGGCGAACCCAGGTTCGCCGCTCCTGAAGTACCTTGGCCAAGTCCAATACGAGCCCACGTAGCGCGCGATGCAGCGCTTCACAGACGAACGCACGGACGAGACGCCAGACGAAATCTGGTTCTTGGAACACCCGCCAGTGTTCACGCTCGGCATGAACGGCAAGCGCGAACACGTGCTGGCCCCAGGCGACATCCCGGTGATCCAGATCGACCGCGGCGGACAAGTGACGTACCACGGTCCGGGCCAGCTGGTCGTCTATCCGTTGATCGACCTGCGAAGAGCAAAACTCAACGTACGCGACCTCGTCACCGCGCTCGAACGCGCCGTCATCGATTACGCAGCTACCTTCAACGTCACCGCCGAGTGCCGCCCCAACGCCCCCGGCGTTTACGTTGAGGGTCGCAAACTTGCCAGCGTCGGCATCCGTGTTCGCCGCAACGGCAGCTACCACGGTCTCGCGATGAACGTGAGCAACGACCTGGAGCCTTTCTCGCGGATCAATCCCTGCGGTTACGAAGGCCTCGAAATGACACGCCTGGTCGATCTCGGTGGGCCGGCGTCCCTCGAAAAAGCCGCCGCGGGCCTGGAACCGCACCTGCTCCGCCGTCTCGGCTTCGTATCGAAATAACCACCTTGTTAGGCGGTCTCGACTGACTTCGTAACCCACCCCTTCCTAGCATCCCCTGAATCCCTTGATCAGAGGCATGCTATGAGTCTCCGTCTTGCGCTGGCCGGCACCGCCGTGGCGCTCGTTCCCTTGAGCGACGCGCTTGCGCAGACCCCACCGCCCGACACGGCGGCGCTGCTGCAGAGGCTCGAAGAAGCCGAGCAGCGGTTGCAGGGTCTCGTCCGCGCAGCGGCTGGGCGAAGTTGACCGCGTTGGCCTTGGACCCAAGCAGCGAACGAAGGAGAAGACGGACGAGTACGTTCATTTCTCATCGAACGCGCAGTGTCAATCTGACCGTCAGCCTGCTCCTTAAAATCGCGAGCGCACTACGCACCGATCTATCCCAACTTCTCCGAACCTGCCGACACCTGCATGTCCATCGAGGGCGTCCCGCCCGAGGTGGCAGTCGATGAAGAGGCCGATACGCGACCTAGAACGAGCGACGTTTGGAAAGTTTCGCCATCAATCGCTCCCGTACGATCTTGTAGTAGTTCTGCCTGATCATCTCGGCACTCGTGCCGGTCACTTCCTGGACTGCCGGCTGATCGACGCCGTCATCGCTCAGGAGATCCGTGATGACTGTGTGCCTTATGGTGTAGGCGACCGTGCCGGGTTGAATCTGTTCTTCGGCGGCCAGACGTGTGTTTGCGTCCCGTACAGCGGCGCGAACACCGCGCGACCAGCGTGCATAACTGGGCCTGCCTTTCTCGTTCACCCACGGTGAGCCATCGGCGTGCGTCATGAGATACGCATCGCCAGGCTTGCCCTCGGCCATGCGTTTGAAGAACTCGAGTGCACCGAGCTCGAACAGAAAGAAGTCCCGTGGACGCGCCTCGCCCTTCTTGTTTTTGGCGGACGTCAGCCTGATTTTCTGCTCTCGCACGGAAAGATCGTGCACGCGCGCCTTGGCGATTTCCCCTGGCCTGGCGCCGGTGAAGAATAGTCCGCGGAGGAAATCGGCGAGATCCTTGGTGCAGTAGGGCAGCTCCCTTCGATCTTTCGCAAGTTCGTCAGGTGTCTTCGCGCGCTCGCACGCTTCGAGCAACGCGCGGCGCTGACTGACGGTCAGATAAGCGGCACGGCGACCGCCCTTGACTGGAAACACCCCGACCTGCCTCCAGGGATCGCTGTCGATCGCTCCGCAACCTTTGGCGTAAGACATCGCCGCAGCGAATTGCCGGAAGATCCGATTCACACGTTGCTTCGAACGGCCACGCCTGTTCGGCGCCGCCTCTCGCACGAGTCCATTGCGCCACTTTTCGATGTGCGTCTTCCCAAGCACGCGCAGGCGCAAGGTAGCGAGGGCATCCCCATAAACCACCGATTTGAAGATGCTTTCCGCGTTGTCCGCCGGCTCATCCCCCTTGAGTTGTCGAAGGCTTTGAATGTAGGCGTGACAGGCATCCTCGACGGTGTCGATGCTGGAGGACAGGCCGCCACTTTGTGCAAGATCCCAGTCGCGTTCGCAGCACTTGAAGTATTCGTGAGCGAGATCAAGTGATCGGCCGTAGTCGATTTCGAGCGCCGAACCGAGTGCCTTTTGCCGGTACTTCGGCCGCGAGATCGCATCTGGCGGGAGCGGCTCTGTCCAGCGCGCGTACCAACTGCCGCTGCCAACGGGACTGCTACGGAAACCGAGCGCCTTACCCCTGCCGAGACCAAGCCAGTAGGGCTCCCCTCGAGGCGGCAATTTGGACCGCACGGTTGCGCGGTCAATCCGATAGCCATGCTGTCTCATTCACTCGCGCCTGTGCACGCTAACGGGGCAACAGCATGGCCCGCCGCTGGCGACGTGTATCGACGCCGCGACGACCCTCAAGGAGCGCGAGCCGCGGATGAGGATTGATCGCGAAGGTGATGGTAAAAAAACGGTAAAACACCCCGCCACCGGGCCCCACAGTTCCACTTCGGGAGCGGAGCGCAAAAAGTGACGCGCGCGAAGAATCAATGAGTTAGCATACAAATACCCGGAGTTCATCGGCGTCTCCCATCACAGGCCTGACTCTCTCAAGGCTGTAACACCGGTTCGAATCCGGTTGGGAGCGCCACTTCTTTGTGAACACACCCGCGACCTCACCTCCCTTCATCCTCAGCGTAAAACTCAAGAGAGACGCCGTCGCATCCTTCGACCAGTATCCCTTCTGCCTGCCAGCGGTACGGCACATGGATACGCTGGACCTTCACCCCGCGGTGACATTTCTCGTTGGAGAGAATGGCAGTGGGAAATCGACGCTGCTCGAGGCAATTGCTGTCGCGTGGGGCTTCAATCCCGAGGGAGGGACGCGAAGCTTTCGCTTTCAGACGCGTGGCTCACATTCCGCGCTTCATCAACAACTGAGACTCATCAAGACCCTGCATCGACCGCGCGATGGATTCTTCCTGCGCGCGGAGAGCTTTTTCAATCTGGCGACCGAGATAGAACACCTCGATGAGGATCCAAGCGCAGGTCCGCGCATCATCGACTCATACGGCGGTCGCTCGCTCCACGAACAGTCTCATGGCGAGTCGTTCTTCGCCTTGATGATGGAGCGCTTTCACGGTCAGAGCTTCTTCGTGCTGGATGAGCCCGAAGCTGCGCTGTCGCCCTCACGACAGCTCGCGATGATCCGCAGGCTGCACGAGCTCGTCCTGGCGCGAGCTCAATTCATAGTCGCCACGCACTCGCCGATCCTGATGGCCTATCCGCATGCGCGCATCTACGAGATCACGGACAACGGTTTGCATAGCGTCTCATACGAGCAGACTGAGCACTATGCGGTGGCCAAACGATTTCTGAATGACCCAGGAAAACAGCTCGAGGTTCTCCTGCGGCAGTAGTTCGCCGGGCCCTTTGCTGGCGGATGGTTTGCGCGCAACGACTCCCGCGGCGGAAGACTGGGGTTGGTACATGGAGGTCGGGAGACATGGAGCCTCGTACATGGTGGGAGCGAGTGGTGAGCCGTCGGAAGGCGGCGCCGAAGTCGACTGGACGGTGCAGATTCACAAGCACCGGACGTTTCGCGACAAAGTCATGGGCCGGAACAGAATGACCGCAGAGGATGCGTTGTCAGCGCTCATCGAGCAGCACATCCGAAGTGAGCCCGCTGTCACCGGCGTTGAGGTTGAGCGCGAGACGTGATGCCCAGGCTTGTGCTCCTGCCTGGAATGGATGGCACGGGCGATTTGTTCGCTCCGTTCGTTCAGGCGATTGAATCGCACGCGCTGACTACGGTCGTTCGCTATTCCTCACCTGAGCGCCGGACCTATCCGGAATGCCTCGCGGTGGCACGCCAATGTCTGCCTGAGAACGAGCCGTACATTCTGGTGGGTGAGTCGTTCTCCGGGCCGATCGCGGTGTGGCTTGCTGCCGAGAGTCCGTCGGGGTTGCGCGGCATCGTCCTTGTTGGGTCATTTGTGACGAGCCCCACCCGGACGCTCACGAAGCTTGCGCCGTTCGTGCGCATGCTCCCCACTCACATGCTCCTCGGGTGGATGCGGGATTTCGCTTTGCTGGGTGCATGGGCGACCCCCGAGCGGAGCGCGCAACTAAGTCGTGTCATGACGAAGGTATCGCCGGCTGCGACGAGGACCCGACTTCGAGAGATCGGCACAGTAGATGCTTCCGCCGCGCTCGCAGGCATTCGAGTTCGGATCCTGTACTTGCGCGCGACACACGACCGGCTCGTGCCGCGATCGGCGGCAGAGCTGATCGTGAGCTACGCTCCACACACTCGGATGGTCGAGCTGAATGCGCCGCACATGCTTCTTCAATGCGCACCCATCGAGTGCGCGACCGCGATCCTGCAGTTCGCGCGTGAATGCCCGTGACTGTCAGACGGGATGGCGGCCGACCATGAATTCACTGTCCGGATCGCTGGTCACTGGCAACCCGGAATCCTTGAGCGCCTTGCGGAGCTGATTCATGAACCGATCGGGTATGCGCGTAGCCGGCGCGCGTAACGCGCCACCGTTGAACCCAGCGAGCCAGTCCTGGTACTTCCACGCGGTCCGATTGAGCACACCAGTGCCCGGCACGGAGCCCGCCTGAGCCGCGGCGCCTGCAAGGCGCGCCGGATGAACCTTCCAGAAGAGCTTCATCGCGTCTTCCCACTTACCGTCGCGCGCCAGCGCGAATGTCCGCGGGTAGTAATCGCTCATCCACTGCGTATTGCTCGTGCCGGAGAACTGCAAAGGCATGAAGCGCATGAGTGGAATGGCATCGCCTTCGATCGGGCAGCTGATCACGACTTGCTCGCCGAAGTGATGCCACATCTCGGCCACACCGGCGAATAGCGGCATGCCCTGCTCTGCCTTGATGGCCACGATGTTCGGAATGTCGTCGAGGAGTCTGCGCACGAAGTCGACGGACATGCCGGCGGGATGAATGCGCTCGAATCCCCACAGCGGAATCGGGAACAGCATCACCCCGAGCTGCGTGGCCTCGCAGAACGCGCGTGTGTAGTCGTAGATTTCCTGCTCCGTCGTGGGCCAGAACTGCGGCGGATACGAAAGCAGCACGAGATCGGCTCCCGCTCGCTCTGCGAGACGAACGGCCTCGATGTTGTCGGCGAGCGTGCCCCATGCGGCGTGAAAGAAAAGACCGAGCCTACCGCCTGCGGTGTCGCGCGCCCACTGCGTGAACTGCTGATTTTCGTCCGCAGTGATCGTGACCTCCGCACACAACAGTGTGTAGCTGAAGCCGAGCTTCATCGTCAGCTCGATATCGTGGCGAATGCCGCGCTCGTTGAGACGTTTGAGATCCGTGCTGCAGGAAGGAATGGTCACGCCCGAGCAGCCCTTCAGGTGCTGACGAGCCCAGTCGCGCGCTTCATGCTTCTTGTAGCTGGCCACGATGTTTCACCGTAATGACGGAGGTTACTTCGCGACGGGCACGATGCTGACAGGCATGGGGGTGCCGAGGCCGCGGGAACGCGCTCGCGCGAGAAGCATCTCGGCGATCACGACATCCTGCAAAGCTGAACCCACGGACTTGTAGAGCACGATGTCCTGCGGTGTGTTGCGTGCGAGGTGACGACCACCGATCACTTCGCTCAAGGGCAGGAGCTTGCCCGCGATCTCCACGCCTGCCGCCGTGGCCGCCAGCATGTCGCCGGTATCGCGCGCTACTTCGTCCGGCATGTCGGCGACGACGAGTTGCGCCCGCCTCACCACGTCCACGTCGACTTCGAATTGTTCAGGGAGCGTCGACCCGATCGAGACGATGCTCATTCCCGGTTCGAGCCATTCCCCGCGCAATACCGGAGTTTCCTTGCGTGCACGCGCCGCGCAGATGACTACGTCGGCGCCGGCCAGCGCGCGCTCCGGCGAGCTCATCGGCTGAACCGGCAGGCGCAAGGTGTCGCGGAACCGTTCCGCGAAGCGCTCGCGATTCTCCGGTGTCGGGCTGAACACCGTCGCACTCGAGATTTCGCGGGCGTGCGCCAGCGCCGTGAGTTGTGCGTGTGCTTCGAAGCCCGAGCCCAGCACGGCTACACGAAGCGGCCGGCGTGGCGCGATGGCGTCCACGGCAACCGCAGCCGTGGCTGCCGTGCGAATCCCCGTCACCTGATTGCCATCGATCAGGGCGGCGAGGTTCATGGTCTCCGGGTCGAACAGTGCAATCAGGTAGCTCGCGCGCCGTTTGCGCATGGAGGCGGCAATCAGCTTGCAGCCGAGATGGCCATCCAATGGCGAGATCGCGGTGAGGCCCCGTAGCCACATGCCTGGCGCGCGCGCCATCGAGCGCGGCGGCACGCTCGCCGGATCGATCGAGGCGGCATAGGCGCGTCGCAGAGTGTCGATCGCCGCGCGCCAATCCGAGGTCGCGCTGACGTCCTCATCCGTCAGGAACAGCGTAGGCGGCGTATCCATCCCCCGATGCTAGAAACCGCTCATCCCATGAGCTAGCACCGAACCATGCAAAGCAGCTATCGCAACGGTGCTATGGCTGCTTTACAGGTCAGAGATCGGTGGGGGCCATCTCCTGGATCAGGTTCGAGACTGCGCGGCTGGCGAGTGTGTGTGGGCGCAGGAGTGTCGTGCTCAGGACTACGCGCCGGGGCAACTCGGGGTTGACGATCAGCGCAGCGCTGAATCTTGGAGACGCGGTCGCGCGCATGGCCGAGGCGACGACGATCGCGTAGCCGCCGCCGGCGGCGACAATCTCTTCCTGCAGGCGGATGGAATCTGCTTCCACATGGACGGTGAGCTTCAGATGATGCTGGAGAGCCAGCGCGTCCAATCTGGCGCGGAGCAAATGAGGCTCGCCCGGCAAGACGAGCGGCAGGTTTGCGAGCTGCCGAAATTCCACAGTGGGGTGTGAGGTGATGGGATCGCCAGGCGGGCCGATCAACGAGAGCGACGTCTTGCGCAATGTCGGCTCTCCCGGGATCTCGCGCGTGTCCTCGCGCAGGAGCAACGACAGATCGAGTCTCCCCTGATTCAGCCAGTCCTCGAGCTGCACACTCGATCCTTCGGTGAAATGCAACCGCACTTTGGGGAAGCGCTCGGTGACCGCGCGATACAAGGTCCCGGCAAAGATCGTCACCGCCGATGGCAGCAGCCCGAGCCGCACGTCGCCCAGCGGCTGACCGCTCGATGTCCGAATGTCATCGGAGAGCTGGTCCGCCTGCGCGATGAGCGCCTTCACGCGTGGGAAGATCTGCTGGCCGAAGTCCGTCAGCACGACCCCGCGCCCGGTGCGGCGGAACAGGCGCGAACCGCATTCGCGTTCGAGAACGCCGATCCGCCGACTGATCACCGACTGCGGCATGTCCAGCACCGAGGCGGCATGCGTGAGGCTGCCCAGCTCCGTGACTTTGACGAACAGGGCCCACTTCGGATCGAGGATCGAAAGCGTGGGTTCGCGCTCCATGACGATAGTCTACCGCCATGGAGCATCGCTTCATCGAGCCCGGGCTGAGCGCAAAGCGAAAACGTACGCGACAGCGCCGATCAAGGCGATCGCCATGCCTGTAAGAAGCCAGGCCTGAGGGTCGAACGATGACGGGCAGTTGTGCCCGCGAATGATCATCGAGCCATTCGAAACCTGCATGTGGATGCCGGCCGTAGCGCAGCGGCGCCACTGAACGAGCCCAATCCACAGAATCGGCGCTGCCACGCCGGGCAAGAGGCCCAGAATCTCAGGCCACCGCGGCCGCCTCAATGCCGCGAAGACGATGATGGCAATGGCGATGGGCAGGATGAAGATGCCAATCGACATTGCACCGAGAATACTGAACGCGCTGGCTGCGCCAGCCAGTGCCCACAACCCGTACGAGATCCATTTCTCACGCGTCATACAGTCGGCGCAATAAATCGGCGAAACGGCGCTCGCCGCGCAGCTTGTCCAGCGCAGGATCGACGCGCATGTACCCGATCATCTGCGAGTGATCGTCCATTGCGCGTTCGAGCTCGTGACAAGCCTCGGGAATCTCGTCGAGTGCCGCGTGAATCACGGCGAGGTCGTACGCCACGCCATACCCCTCGTCTCCAAGCTTGCGCAGTCTCGCCATTTCCCTGCGCGCTTCAGACACTCGCCCGGCATGCGCATAGGCGCAAGCGAGATCACCGAAACTCCCCGGCGCGGTGTTCACGCGCGCGTTGAAGTGTTCGAGCGCGCGATCGGGAGCGCCTTTCTGCAGCCACGCCTTGCCGAGAAACGTTCGCGCCTGGTCGAATTGCGGCTCGAGATCGACCAGGTGCTGCAAGTAACCGATGGCCTCGTCGAACGAACGCCTGAAGTACAAAAGCATGCCGAGCACGGCGCTGTAGGCGAGCGTCTTCGGCTCGATCTCGATGGCGCGACCGATCTCCGCTACGGCTTCATCGAGACGCCCTTGATGCCCCAGGTTGATGGCGATCCAGAGCCGCAGATGCGCGTTGTTGCCATCGAGCTCCCGTGCCCGCAGATAGTGCTGAAAGCCCTCCGCGTACTTGCGCTCGTACTGGATCAGGATGTGCCCAAGCGCGCCCAGCGCCTCAGGCGCATTCGAATCGAGCGCCATCGCACGCAACGCTGCTTCCTTCGCACGCGGAAAGACTGCCATCGGCGGCTGCGTACCGAACACCCCTTGCACGGCCAGCGAAACGGATAGCCCAGCCCATGCGCGCACGTAAAAAGGATCCGCCGCGGTTGCAGCCTGATAGTTGCGCACAGCCTCCGGCAGCCCGTCGACATCTCGACGGAGCTGATTGAACAGCCCCGCAATATAGAACTGATATGCGCTCACGTTCTGGGTCTGACGCGTCGGCGAATGCGCAGGCGATCGATCAACCAGCGTTGGTCGTAGTGCGGCGATGACACGCGCCGCAATCGAATCCTGAATCGCGAACATATCGCTCATCGATTCATCGAACCGGCTAGCCCACAATGACTGCCCGTCTCCAACGCGCAGCAGGCGAGCGGTCACACGCAATCGCTCACCCTGCGTCTGAATCGAGCCCTCGAGCACGGCGGCGACACCGAGCTCGACGCCAGCTTTGATCGGATCCTGATCGGGCGTGGCGTAACGCCGCACCGTGCCCAGCGGACTCACGCGAAGATGGGGCAGCGTGCTGAGCTCGCTGACCAGTGTGTCTGCCATTCCGAGCTCGAGCGCCGGGTTGCCCTGCCCCGGCAGCAACGATTTGAACGGCAGCACGGCGACCGAATCGAGCCGCGTCGACGGAACAGGCGCATGCGGCAATCCGGAGGTTTCGGTGACGCGAGCAATGAACCGATATCCTCGCCCCGGCACGGTCATCACGAAGCGCGGGTCCGCGCTTTCGTCTCCCAGCACGCGGCGCAAGGCGGAGATCGCCTGGCTGAGATTGTTCTCTTCGACGACTGCCTTCGGCCATACCGCCTGCATCAGCCGGTCCTTCGGCACGATCTGGCTTCGCTGCTCGATCAGGAACAACAGCGTGTCGAAGGCGCGCGCCGGCACATCGAGCAGTTGCCCGTCCGGATGGCGGAGCTGCCGCCGGACGGCGTCCAGCCGAAAGCCGTCGAACTCGTATGCAGCGGCAGGCATGGGCTACCAGGTTCAGCGGGGCTTTCAGAAGGATTCAGCGCCATTCAGTGCGGCATGGCGCGTATTCAGACCCCGTTGCCACAGGATATTGCCGGTCGCCGCGAGTCGGCAAGCAGCCAGAGGGAAACATCATGTTCGAGAAGGGGCTCACGCGTTCATTCATGTCCATGATCCTCGCCAGCGGGTTGATGAGCGCCGCGTGGGCCGGGGAAGGCATGTCCGCCGATGAAAAGGCGATCCGCGCGCTCGAAGATCAACAAGCGGCTGCCGTTCTCGCGGAGGACATCCCGACGATGGAACGCCTGTGGGCTGAAGAGATGATCGTGAACAATCCGCAGAACGGCATCACTCCCACGCGTCACGACGTGATCAATCTCGTCAAGCGCGGGCTGATCCGCTATTCCAGCTTCGAGCACCACATCGAAGCCATCCGCTTCAGTGGCGACATCGCCATCGTCATGGGCTCCGAGACAGTCGTGCGCATCGGCGAGATGGCCACCGGCACCGAGCCGGTCCAGCGGCGCTACACGACGATCTGGAAGAGGTCGGGCTCCACGTGGCGCGCCATCGCACGTCACGCGAATATCGCTGCGCCCGGCCCGTCCCTGAAAAAATAATCGCCCGATTTGTCCGCTTCCGGACACAACTGAAAATCCCGGGAACGAACCTTGCGCACAGCGTAGCGATTCAACCAGCCACGCATATACGTTGACAGCATGCCCCGGAGACGACGAATCTCGGGTTCTCCCCGCTGCGCCATGGGCAGAACCCGAGCGTCCTGATGCGAACCTCTTCCGTCGTAGGCGCTGAATCGCAGGCGGCGATCTTCGACGGCGACATGTCGTATGTCACGCGTCGTATCGGTCCCGTGCTTGGCGATTACGGCTGGGGTGTGCGCTACGGAGTGGCACTTCTGGCTGTGCTGGGCATCGCAGGCGCGCGCGCAGCGCTGGCGCCGCTTCTCGGCACACAGGCTCCGCTCCTGCCGTTCGTTCTCGGCGTCTTCGCAAGCGCATACCTGGGCGGCCGCGGTCCCGCGATCTTTGCATCGCTGATCACGCCGATCCTGGCAACGCTGTGGTTCGCCAGCTGGCCCAACGGATTGCAGGAATTCCAGTGGGGCGCACACGTCGCCCTCTTTCTTGCAATCAGCCTCATCGCAAGTCTTCTCGTGCACGAGTTGCAGCACGCGTATCGCCTGCACATGCAGGCGTTGGTGATGGCACAGGCCGCCGCACGCCAGGCCAATGCGAGTGTTTCGAAGTTGCGCCTCATTGCCGATGCCGTGCCGGTGCTCATTGGCTACGTCGATGGCGAATACCGCTATCAGTTCAACAACAAGGCCTACGACAGCTGGTTCGGTTCCTCATCGCAGGATGCGGTGGGCCGACACGTGCGGGAGCTTGTGGGTGAGCAGGCCTTCGCGCTTCTGAAGCCGCGCATGGACGAAGCGCTGGCGGGCCGTTCCGTATCCTTCGAATCCGACATTCCGTACGACATCGGCGTGCGGCACGTCACTGCCCACTACGTTCCGGACATCGACGCACAAGGCGCGGTGAGAGGATTCGTCGCGCTCGTCGAGGACGTGTCGGACCGCAAACTCGCGGAGCACGCGCTTCAGGAACGCGAACGTCTCCTGAACCTCATCTACGACAACGCCTCCGACGGATTATGTCTGGTAGCCGTGGAATCGGGCGGACAGTTCCGCGTCGTTTCTGCAAACGCCGCATTCCTCCGCGTGGGCGGCTTGAGTCGCGAACAAGTGCAGGACAAGAGGATCGAGGAGGTACTGCCGCGCACGACGCAGCCCGCGATGCGCACCCAGCTTCTCGAGGCGGTTCGCACCCGCGAGGCACTCATATATAAGGAGATCGCGGAGCTACCCACCGGGCGGCAGTTTGCCGAGATCACGCTCGTGCCGATCGCCGATCCCGACGGCCCGGTCACGCACATCCTCGCAGCGCTTCACGACGTCACGGCCAGGCAGAAGGCGGAAGAGGCACTGCGCGACGCGAACCGTCGCAAGGACGAGTTCCTCGCGATGCTCGCGCACGAGCTGCGCAATCCGCTGGCGCCGATTCGCAACGTCGCGCACATTCTTGCGAACGAAGCGCTGGATGCCAGCGCCGTGCGTCGCTCGAGCGAGCTTCTGCAGCGTCAGGCCACTCAACTCGCGCGGCTCGTCGACGACCTCCTCGACGTGGCGCGCATCACGCGCGGCGCCATCGAGCTCAGGAAAGAGCCCATCGCCATCGATCGCGTGATCGAGATGGCACTCGAATCGGTACAGCCGCTGCTGGACGTGAAGTACCAGACGGTGAGCCTGAAACGCTCACCGGAGCCTGTGTTCGTGAATGCGGATGTGGTCCGCCTGTGCCAGATTCTCGCGAACCTCATGACCAATGCGGCCAAGTACTCACCGGAACAATCGCAGATCTACCTGACGGTGGATTGCACGCAGGACGCAGCGACCGTGGCCGTACGTGATGAGGGACAGGGAATCGACGCGCAGATGTTGCCGCACATCTTCGACCTCTTCCTGCAGGGAGACCGCACGCTCGATCGCAGCCAGGGCGGCCTCGGCATCGGTCTCACGATCGTCAGACACCTCGTCGAGATGCATGGCGGTCGCGTGGAGGCATACAGCCCCGGGCTGGGCGAAGGCAGCGAGTTTCGTGTCCACCTGCCGCGCGTGCATTTATCGCGCCCCGTTCTCATGGTCCATGGCCAGGACTTCCGCAGCCACCGGGACGGGCGGCGCGTGCTCGTGGTCGAGGACAACGTGGATTCGGCCGAGTCCCTGGCGATGCTGCTGCGAATGGGCCATCACGAAGTCGTGGTGACTCATGACGGCGCCACGGCGCTCACGACGCTCGAGACGTTTCCAGCGGACCTGATCCTGCTGGACATCGGTCTCCCCGGCATGGACGGTTATATCGTCGCGCAATCCGTGCGCTCACTGTTCCCCACGCGTCCGATCCACATCGTTGCGATGACGGGCTACGGTCGAGAGGAGGATCGCAGGCTCGCGCACGAGGCGGGTTTCGACGATCACCTCACGAAGCCCGTCGATCCGGAGCATCTGCTCCGACTGATCACTGTGCTGGCGAGAACTGAGCGGGCGGTCTGATCACTCGATCGCAAAGGCCAGATAGGAATGCGGCTCGATCTGGAAGGTCGGGCTGGACAGGCGCTGATTCGAGACGAGATTGCGTAGTTTGCGGTTCGCGTCGGGCAACGCGACGTTCACCGAGACTGGTGTTGGCAGGAACGATTGCACGATGAACGTGCCGTTGTCATAGGCGAACAGGCTCACATGGCTCGGCGCATCGATGCGCACCGGGAAATTGGCCAGCAGATAGCCTTTCATGACGTTGATCACCGGCTGCGGCAGGCGGTACAGGTCGCCCATGTTGTCTGGAATGTTGAGCACGTAGAGAACGCCGCGCGAGTAGCGATTCATCAGCAGGATTGGAAATCCCTTGGCGTTGGCGACGCCGCGTACCAGCGACCAGGAGTCGTTGGTGTAGAAGCGGATCTCAGGAAAGACGATGGCTGGTGTGTCCGCCGTGGGCTCGTTGAGGCTCGTGCCGTTGCCGGCGCCATAGCCGTTCACGAAGCTTTTGATCGCTACTTTGTGGTCGGTGTATTCGAGCTCGACGATGTCTTCGATGCCCTTTCCCTGCAGGGCGCGGAGCAGGCCGGATGTGATGACGACGTCGCGGCCGGCTGTGAGATTGCCCTTCATCTTTTGCACGATGTCCGCGTCGCGTTTCGCGCTTTCGGTGAGCAGAACGGTGGCGGCGGCGGCGGGGAAGTTCGGCGTCAGCTCGATGGGAATGCCGATGTTGCCGAGATAGGTGTGGAGGTAGTCTTCGCCGCTCGACTGGTAGGGTTTGTAGGCTGCAAGGCCGATTGGTTTGCCGAGCTTGCCGAGGAATACGTCGACTTGTTCGAGCGAGTAGCCGGCCGCGCGCGCCCAACCGGGCCTGCCATTCGCGCTCGCCGGCGCGCGGGGAATTTTTTCTTTTGGCGCGCTGGCGCGCGCCGCGGCGGCGGGTGCGCGAGCGGGCACGCCGTCGCGCGTCCCGGTCGCAGATTCCCGGGCGGGCGCGCCGTCGCGTGTCCCGACAGCGGGCGCGCCGTTGCCCGGGGCGCTCGCGTCGCTCAACGATCTGACCATTTCGTCCCAATTGAAGCTCGTTGGGCGATCGTGCCAGGCGGCGCGGTCGCCGGGGTCGACCGGCTGGTCGGAGGCCATGGGGGTCCAGTTGAACAGCGTGATCTCCGGGGCTTTTGCGAACAGCGTGTCCCATAGCTGCTCGGCGTATCGGTCGATGTAGCGCGTGCTGAAAGTGTCGACCCACCCGCCGCGGTTGCCGCCGTTCGGCCGGATGTTGTCGAAGTAGCGATAGATGCCGTAGCTCAAATACTGCTGGAGCAGTTGATCCGTGATCTCCGGGTCGCGCGTCTCCGTGCCGGTGTAGATGAAGTCGAACAGCTTCGCCTCCTCGTCGAGGTCGTATCCGGACGCCTGGAAATGCTCGTACCAGTTCGGGTACTTGATGATCACCTTGACGCGTGGATTCGCGGCGCGCGCCGGTGCGAGCACGAGGTTGCGGGCGGCCGCGCGCATCTTGTCCAGGCGATAGTCCGTCCAGCTCCGGCTGCCTTTCGCAGCGATGTCCGCGTCGCTCTTGGTCGTGTAGAAGAAGAAATCGTCGAGAATGATCTCGTCGAAGTTGCGAGCCGCGAGCTCCACGGCGCGCTTGCACTCTTCGCGATCCTTCGGGTCCTCGTAGTCGAAGGTACCGAACTGACCGCCCTGCCCACCGGCAGCCAGCGTGACTCCGCCGGACACCGCAATGCCTTTGCCCGCAAAGAACTTCTTGATGGCCGCGAGCGATTTCTCGTCCGCGAACCTGCGGTCGCGATAGACCTCCAGGTAAACCTTGTCGAACTTCAGCTGACTGGAGACGCGCTCGTACTGCCGCGCGAGTGTTTGCGGATCGGCAAGCTGGCGAGTGGTGTTGACGGCCGCGTAGATCGCGACATCGAAGTTCTTGTACGCGCCGGCAAACGCCGGCCACGCACAGACGACGCATATCAACCCAAGCAGGAACCGCACGTCAGGGCTGCGCGGCGTTCTTGCGCACGACGATCTCCGCGCCTGAGTACTCGACGCTCGCATCGGGTTTCGCGCCGAAGTCCAACGCGCGCCGATCCCCCGCCGCAATCCATCGCACATTGAAAGTCCGATTCGCCACCATGCCCGGGAACTGACCATTGCGTGCGCCGATCTTCAGCTCGCCGCGCGCATCGTCATACGACAACGGAATGCTCGAGAACTCTCCCTTTTCATATCCATAGTCCGTGCCCGAGTCCTCGTAGAGCGTGAAGGCGCCGTCGCGGCCCGCATAGACGAAGAGCGTCAGCGGCGCGTCCGGCTTCTCGGCTGCGTACTGTACTTCAGGACCGGTCGGAATGATCGACCCCGCGCGGACGAAGAGCGGAATGCGAGACAGCGGGGCCGCGACGCGGACGACCTTGCCGCCTTCTACCTGCTCCCCTGTGTAGAAGTCGTACCAGTTAGTGCCGGCCGGCAGGTACACGTCGCGATTCCTCGCCCCGTACTGATACACAGGAGCCACCAGCAGCGCGGGCCCGAACATGTATTGATCGGCGATGTCGTAGACCTTCCGGTCCGCGGGGAAATCCATGACCAGCCCGCGCATCATCGTGTAATCGTTGTGGTATGTGTTTGCGGCGGCCGTGTAAATGTAAGGCATCAGCCGGTAGCGCAGCTTGGTGTAGTAGACGAGTGTGTCGTACACCTCGGACCCGGTGGGCGCGAGGTTGTAGATCTCACGCAGTGGGAACTGGCCGTGCGATCGGAATATGGGCACGAACGCGCCGAACTGGAACCAGCGTGTATTGAGCTCGCGCCACTCGCGCAGCGCCTTCGCATCCGGCTTTTCGTAGCGCGGCTCGACCGAGAACCCGCCGATATCGAACGACCAGTTCGGCAGCCCCGACATCGAGAAGTTGACGCCTGCGGAGATCTGCTCGTGCAGGTCTGACCAGCGCGAGGCCACGTCGCCACTCCACGTTGCTGCCGCATATCGCTGCAGACCGGGAAATGCCGAGCGCGTGAAGATGAACACGCGCCGATCCGGCCGGTCCGTGCGTGCGCCCTCGTACACGCCCTGCGCGTTCATGAGCGGATAGGAGTTGAAGAACTGCGCACCGGGGCCCATGGCCGTCGGACCCATCCGGAGCTTGCGCTCCTCGATGTCCAGGTTCGACTGCATGTCCGGCTCGACGGAATCCAGCCACCATGCATCGATCGGCAGTTTCGCAACGCTCTCCCGGATCTGGCGCCAGTAGATCTGACGTGCCTCCGCCGAATACGGATCGTAGAACGAGGAGAGGTAGCCCGGGCCGACCCAATCCTTCTGTTGCTGCTCGATATTGCGCTTGTACATGTATCCCCTGGCATCGAGCTCCTTGAAGTGCGCCGTGGTCGGATAGAACTTCGGCCAAACGGAAATCATGAGGTGCGCGTTTTGCGCGTGCACCTGGTCCAGCATTGCCTGCGGATCCGGAAACCGTGCCGCGTCGAATTCGTGCGAGCCCCACGAATCCTCTTTCCAGTAGAACCAGTCGAGCACGATGTTGTCGAGCGGAATGCCGCGCTTTCTGTACTCGCGTACCGTGCCGAGCAATTCATCCTGCGTCTTGTAGCGCTCGCGGCTTTGCCAGAAGCCATACACCCACTTCGGCAGCAGCGTCGACTTGCCCGTCACGAAGCGATAGCCCGAGATCATTTCATCCGCGTTGGCGCCCTCGATGAAGTAGTAATCGATCGCGTGCGCGACTTCGGAGAACAGCGACAGCGTGTTTTCGTTGTCAGGCCGTGGATCCCGGTGCACCAGCGCGAGATAGCCGCTGGTGCGATCCCACTCGATGCGAATGCGCCGCGGCTGGCCGGCGCGCATGTCGAGCTCGAAGTCGCGATACCAGGGATTCCAGTTCTGGCGCCAGGCATCGATCACAAGTTTGTCGTCGATGAAGAGCTTGTGGTAGTCGCTCGCATAGAGCGAGAACCTGTGCACACCACCCTTCTCGGCCTCGATCGTGCCGGTCCATGTCACACGCTGGTTCTTGAACTTGCCCACCTCAGCGGGAAAGCTTTCGAGAGACTTGTTGTACTGGTAGTCGAGGTTGTTCTCGACGCGCGTTAGCAGCACTTTGCCGCCAGCTGAGTACTGCGCCGTCAGCCCACCCTCCTTGCCTTCGGCGTCGCGCAGCTTCAGCGTCTTGCCGATGGGTTCCCACGGGCGCGGATCGCCGAAGCGAGTGATCGAGGGGTTGTCCCAGAGCAGCCCGTAGTTGCTGCTCGAGACCACGAATGGGATGGCGACGTCCATGTTGTGCTGGGCCAGCTCCACGTCCGCGCCCTTGTAGTTCATCCGGCCCTGCTGGTGCTGGCCGAGACCGTAATAGGCTTCCGCGCGCGGCGAATCGAACGATTCGCGAATCTCATAGAAGCGCTTGCCCTGCACGTCGACCGGAGTGAACGTGCGCTCGTGGCTGCCGCCGGCGAGCAGAGTGCGACCCGATGGGTCCTTGAATGCGAGCCCACCCGTCTTCAGCCACACTTCCACGCGCAACTCGGATGTCTTCGCGGCGACTATGCCCCCCTCCTCGCTCAGCTCGAGCGGCACGGTGGGGTCGGCCTGCCGTATGGCCATCAGGCTCGCCGGCAATTCTGTCGACGACGTCGGGAACGCAGTGACGCGCACGATCTTCGGCGAGAGAAACTCGAGCCGTACGGCCTTGGCCTGACCACCGGTGGGCGTGACCATCACGCCGCCCCGGATCTTCGTGAAGTGCGCGGGCGGCGCTGCTGGTTTGCAGGCAGCGAGCAACGCGATGGCAATGAGCGAGAAAATCCTCGGCAGTGTGAGCGTCATGCGCGTGCTTTCAGTACGTGGCCAGCCGCACGCGCAGAACCTGCGGGGCGCTGGTGAAATTGAGTCCCCAGTCCGTTTGGTCGCCGTTCCAGACGCGCAGGAACTTCCACACGCCCGCCTCGTAAACGCCCTCTTCGACGCGCGCGAACTGCAGCTTCGCGCCACCTGCCTTGTCCGCCAGCACGAATTCCACGCGCGCGTGATAGCCGGTCACCAGGTACTCATCCGGCCGCAGTTCGGCGATCAACGCACCACCACTCGGAAGGGGGTTGCCGATTGGCGGATCGGTACCGAACTGCGGCCGGCCGTAGGTAATGACTGCCTGCCATCGTCCAATCGAAATAGTCTGCGGGTGTACAGCCGGGTCTTCGGCAACGCCCCACACCTTGCCGCGCAGGCTGAGCGCTGCGAGCTCCGAGGCCATCGGCGCGATGAGCCGATAGTTCATCGCGAACAGCTCCACGGTCTCTGCGTCGAGCTTCTTTGCACCCAATGGAAAGTTCGCGTAGCCGGTGTAGTCCATGCCGAACGGTGAGAAACCGATGCCCTGTTGGCCCAGCACAGCGAAGAAATAGCGCGCGTAGTGGGGCGCGTTCGCCGTCTCGCCGACGAACAGCGGATTGTCGGGGCGTGCGTAACGTTCGAGTACCTTCGTGTACTTCTCGTACTCCGGCAGATAGATGTCGGGCACGATCATATCGATCGACGGTGCCGCGACTTTCCAGATATCGAGCACATTGTCCGTTGGACCGCCGCTCGAATACGCGCCGGGTGGACCGGGCTTGATCGGGTCGCGCAGCGCTGCGTTGACGTACATCGGCAGCGCGTATTCCGCCTTGCCTGCCTTGGCGACCTGTTCGATGAAGGTCGCGACCGACCAGGCGTAGAAGAACTCGTCGGCATCTGCGCCGTAGACCTGAGCCCAGGTACCGGGCTTTTTCTTCAGTGCGGCTGGTACCGGAGCGTTGAAGAGCTTTTGTGCCGTGGCGGAAAAGTCGCGGACGGTACCGTAGGTGCCGGATTCGTTCTGAACCTGCACCATGATCACAGTCTGCTGTGCGTCCGCGAGCTTCAGATAGCGCATGAGCTGGACGAACGCTTTGCGGTCTGCGTCCAAAGTCGCTTGGGCATGCGGAGACAGAGAGTTGAGGCGCGCACCCTTCGCTGTGATGACGCGCGGATAGCGGTCGTTGTTCAGCTTCACCCATTCGGGCGCGTAGCTGGGGCTGTTGTTCTTCCAGGTTGCGAACCACAGCAGGATCAGGCGCACCTTGTGTTCGCGCGCTTCCTTCAGAAGCGTGTCGACGAACGAGAAATCGAACTTGCCCTGTTCGGGCTCGATTTGTTCCCAGGCGATGGGAACCTGGACGGTGTTGGCTTGCAGGTGCTCGATGACAGGCCACACCTTCGGCAAGGCTGCTGCGTAGTTGCTGGAGTTGTTGACCTGCGCGCACAACAAAAGGAAAGGTTTACCGTCTACGATGAGTGCGTGACGGCCGTTTTCGTGGATGAAGTGCGGGAGTTGGGTTGCGGAGGCGGAACAGAAAAACGCCGCTAGCACGAACGCAGATCGTACCGCCGTCGCCCAAAGGCTCGATTTCACGCTGGTGAATGGCGTTGAAGAGTGGCGCATTGGTCTAATCAGGGACTTCGAAGTCGAACTCGTGGGGTTCGTCGTTGAAGGTGACGACGAGGTGCAGGGCACGCGGGTCCTGGCGCGCGAATTTCAGCTTTTCGGTGACGATCTGGCCGCCGGCAGCCGTGGCGGGCGCGACGGTCATGGGCTGGAGAATGCCGGCGTTCAAGGCCGCGATGTTTGCTTCCAGTTGCGCATCGGACATCGCGCGAACGCTGGAAGTGGCGCGGGTATGCGAGGAAATCACTCCACTCGTGGGATTGTTTGCGCCTGAGTAACCGGACACATCCGGCTCACCGCCACCGCCGACACCGCTCGTCGGAATGCCAGGGTGGCTGTAGTTCGAGGGATCGTGGTCCGTGTTCGAAGCGTGACGGGTCTTCACGTCCGCGGCTTTCTGCATCTCACGAACGAGCTGCTCCCGCGGAACGAGAGCTACCGGCTTCCCAACTGCCGTCGAGATTTGCACGTTCGCCGGACCGAACCCCGCGGGCTCGGTGCGACGATTGAATGCAACGACCTTGATGACGAGCCGGCCCTCAGACAGCGCGGATTCCGACACGATGCTGACGACACCGCGCTCCTTGCTCGAGCTCAGCCCCGTCGCCGCCGCCGAGCTGCTCTGTGCCGCACCGAAAACAACTGGCGCTATGCCGCTCAAAGCAAAGATCCATACAGCAGTTCGTGTACTCATGGCTGCTCATCCATTGCAGACCTGACGTGTGTAAGCCTGTGCGACGTCCGCCTTGCAGTTCTGCGCGATGAACTGCGCGTGCGTCGGCATCGCCTCCGCCGCTTTCCGGATCGTCATGCGCATCGCGGCCAGATTCTTTGCGACGTCCGCGACCGGCAGCACATGCACCAGTGGATCGAAGCTCTCCGGGAAAACGAACTGCCCCGTCAGCACGGCGAGCCAGTTCGGGTCCTGAAAGAGATCCTGCCCCAGCGACACGATGCGCCCGCTGGCGCGGAACTGCTCCATCTTGTAGTGCAGGGTTGCGGGGATCGACATGTTCGCGCAATCGACCCAGAGCGGCGTGTCGCGCCGTTCGGTCGCGTGATAGTGGAGGACCAGGAAATCCCGAATGCGCTCGAACTCGAGAGCGTGCAGCCGGTTGTATTCCTCGGCCACGCGCTCATCGAACTTCCGGTCCGGAAACAGGCGCAGGAGCTTCGTGATTCCCGTCTGGATCAGGTGAATGCTGGTCGACTCCAGCGGTTCGATGAAACCGCTCGAAAGCCCGACCGCCACACAGTTCTTGTTCCAGAACTTCCTGCGTCGCCCGGCAACGAAACGCAACGTGCGCGGTTCCGTGAGCGCCTGGCCTTCCAGACTGGCCATCAGTTTGGCCGTCGCCTCGTCATCGCTGATGTATCGGCTGCAGTAGACATACCCGTTGCCAACGCGATGCTGTAACGGGATTCGCCATTGCCAGCCGGCTTCTCGCGCCGTCGAGCGTGTGTACGGTCTCAGCGGCTCACTGCCACTCGCACACTGAACTGCCACCGCGCGATCGCATGGCAGCCAGTGCGACCAGTCCTCGAATCCGCTCTTCAGCGCCTGTTCGATGAGCAGCCCGCGAAACCCGGACGCGTCGATGAACAGCTCGCCTTCGACGCGCTCCCCGCTATCCAGCACGAGCGCATCGATGAAGCCATCCTCGGACCGCAACTGCACGTCGACCACTTTGCGATCGAGCCTGCGCACGCCACGCTGCTCGGCGTAGGTCCGCAAGTACTGGGCATAAAGCGAAGCATCGAAATGGTATGCATAGGAAAACGTGGACATTACCGAACGCGCATCCGCAGTCGGGCGTGCAAAGCTTCCCAGCGATGCGGCTACATTGGCGAGCGAATACTCGCCCAGCGACGTGCGGTCGCCGAGCTGACGGAGCAGCAGCCAGTAGTGATGGAAGTCGACCGTTCCGAAGGTGCCGCCGAACTGGCCGAACGGATGCATGTAGCGATGCCCGATCCGCGCCCAGTCATGGAATTCGATGCCCAGCTTGATCGTGCCGCGCGTCTGGCGCAGGAAGTCGTTCTCGTCCAGACCCAGGATCTGGTGAAACAGCAGCAGCGGCGGAATGGTTGCCTCTCCCACACCCACCGCACCGATCTCCGACGATTCGATGACCTGGATGCTGCAGTAGTTCGGGCCCAGCACACGCGCGAGCGCCGCGGCCGCCATCCAGCCGGCCGTACCGCCGCCGACGATCACGATCTTGCGCACTCGATTGTCAGAGGTCATCGCGCAGCCGCTCGTGCCGGCGCAGGCTCCGCGGCGGCCGGACAATGACGGGCGACGAACTGCGCATGCGTCGGCATCGATTCCACGGCGCGTGCAATCGCCGTTCGCCTCTGCATCAAGCCGCGTTTCAGTCTGTCGACATCGATGCTGTCGATGATCGGGTCGTACCGCTCCGGATAGACATGCTGTCCGATGAAGATCGCAATCCAGCTCGGTTCGAGGAACGACTCTTCGCTGTAGAGCACGACGCGCCCACGGCTGCGGAACACATCAATCTTGTGCTGCAGGCTGTCCGGCACGCTCATCGTCCGAACGTAGTTCCAGAGCGGCGAATCGTCTCGTTCGGTCGCGTGGTAGTGAAGCACGATGAAATCGCGGATGCGCTCCCACTCGCCAATCGTCACCCGGTTGTACTCGTCGATCATCACCGGATCGCACTCTCGATCCGGAAACATGTCGATGAGGCGGGCGATGGCAGTCTGGATCAGCAGAATGCTCGTCGACTCCAGCGGCTCCATGAAACCGCCCGCGAGCCCGAGCGCCAGGCAATTGCGGTTCCAGAACTTCTTGCGCCGTCCTGCCTTGAAGCGCAGCACCCACGGCACGGTGCGCGCGGGACCATCCAGATTCGCGAGCAACGTAGCAGTCGCCTCGTCCTCGCTGATGAACTCGCTGCAGTGGACGTACCCCGTGCCAGTGCGATGCTGCAGAGGAATGCGCCACTGCCAGCCCGCGGCACGCGCCGTTGACCGGGTCACGGGCGCAAAATCGCCGCCGCTTTCGCACTGGACGGCCACGGCACGATCGCACGGCAGCCACCGCGACCAATCCTCGTACCCGGTTTTCAGCGCCTCTTCGATGAGCAGCCCGCGAAAGCCCGAGGCGTCGATGAAGAAATCCGCGCCGATGCGCTCGCCGCCTTCTAGCGTAACGGCTTCGATGAAGCCGTCCGGCTCGCGCAGCTGCACGCCGACGATCTTTCCTTCGCGCCGTTGCACGCCCCGCGCCTCGGCATAGGTGCGCAGATACCGCGCATACAGCGAAGCGTCGAATTGATAAGCGTACTTGTACGACGCGATGTCCGGACTCGCCTGCGGCACCGACGGCGCAAACCGCTGCTGACGACACGCAACGGTTGCGAAGGAATAGTCAGCCAGCGGCGTCGTATCCCCGAGCTGACGCAACTTCAGCCAATGGTGGTGGGGCGATACGCCTTCGATCGGCGCGCCGTAGTCTCCGAAGGCATGAAAATGACGGTTGCCGAGACGCGCCCAGTCGCGGAACTCGACAGCGAGCTTGAACGTGCCCTGTGTCTGCGCGAGGAACTCGCGGTCGTCGAGGCCGAGCACGCCGTTGAGATGCTGGATGAGCGGCACGGTCGCTTCGCCCACACCGACGCGGCCGATGAGGTCGGACTCGATCAGCACGATCGACGTGTCCGGACCCGCGCGCTCGCCTTTCGGCCCGGGTTTCAGGAAGCGCACGAGCACGGCGGCTGCCATCCAGCCCGCCGTGCCGCCGCCCACGATCACGATGCTTCGAATGCGCTCCGCCATGGGCTCGAGGAACCGCCGCTACCGCGACCTGCTGAAGCCTAGCGCTTCAGAAGCTCGCGCGCATGGCGATGGCGACTCGCCGGTCCGTGTCCGTCCAGCTGTATCGCGGCGCCAGCGTCGCCCCACCCACATCGAGGTAAGTGCGGGCGTTCAGGATGTTCGTCGCCTGCACGCCGAGCTTGATGGCGGGCGTCACGTTGAAGAACACCGAGCCGTCGAGTTGCCCGTAATCCTCCTGCCACACCGGCCGCTGGATGTTGGCGGCCGATGTCGTGAGCAGGAAACGCTCACGCCAGTTGTAAGCCAGTCGCGCCGAGATGCGGTACTTCTCGTACATTGCAGTCAGGTTGTAACTCGTCTTCGACAGGCCCTCGAGCGGCAAAGTCCGGTCGTTCGCACCGTCGACCTGCGCGTCCTCCAGGATGTTGACCGCTGTATTGACTCCGCCGCTGCTGTCGACCAGCGTGAAGTTGGCCTGCAAGCCGAAGCCACCGAGCGCGCCCGGCAGGAAATCGTAAAACTGCTGGTAGCCCACCTCGAAGCCCTGGATCTTGCCCTTCTCGCCGTTCAGGTTGCGCGTGACGTTGAACGTCTGCGTCACGCCATTGACCGTGTACGTCTCCTGGCCCTGGCCGAGAAAGATGTAGTCCTTGACGCTCTTGTAGAAGCCGGCCACCGTGACGCTGCCCGTCGGCGCGAAGTAGTACTCGAGGCTCAAATCGAGCTGCTTGGCGCGCGTCGGATTGAGCAGTGGGTTGCCGCCCTTGCCGGTCGTCGGGCTCACCGCGTCCGGCGTGAAGTTGTTCGGTGCCTCCTGGAAATCGAAGCTCAGCGTGGTGTACGGCATCATCTGGCTGAACGTCGGCCGCACCATCGCCTTCGACGCTGCGAAACGCAGTTGCAGGTCATCGGTGAGATGGAAGCGCAGATTGAAGCTCGGCAACACATCCGTGTAGCTGTGGGATTGCGTGAAACCGTCGACGTTGCCGCCGACTGAGAACGCGTAGGCCTGATTGAATGCATCACAGCCGCCGGCAGGCTTCGCCGCCGCGCACGCCGCGGGCGTGCCGCTCGTGATCGGCGCCACCACCAGCACACCGGCCGCTTCGGCATCCGTCTTCACGACGCGCACACCGATGTTGCCGTCGATCGGCCCCAGGGGACTGGTCGCATGCGCGTACCGGAGCAGCATGTAGGCGGCCCGGGTTGTCTCGTCCTGATCGTTGATGCCGCGGTCCTGATTGTCCGCGGCGGGAGTCTGATCCTGGTACGCCTGCGTAGTGAGCGGAGTCCAGCCCCATCCGGCAGACAGTGTGTTTTTCAGCAATTCGTTGGCGGAGGCGTTCCCCTTCACGAGGTCCGCTGTCGGGAACCATCCCTTGCCGGGGAGATTCACATTGCCGCGGAAGAAGTTGTCGAACGACACGAACTCCGCCGCTCCCGGCAAACCCGGGTTGGTATTGCTGCCAAATCCAGTCTGGGTGAGGTACACGGGCGGCCCACCGCCCCAGTACTGGTGGCTCAACAGGCCCCAGTTGTAGCCGGTCTCACGCGTGACGGCGGCCTTGTCCGTGGCGCGCACGCCGAAGCGGAACGACTGCAGCCACGGATTGTCGTCGAACGTGAACTCGCCATCGACACGCTCGGCCCAGGAGCGCGCATCGTTGTCTTCGAGATGGTCCATCGCCGCCGCCCACCAGTAGTTGGCGGGATCGAGCATCAGGTTGGGGCTCTGGCGGAGTTGCATGAACGGCGTGTTGCCGTTCATGTCGAAGTCCAGCGTCGTGCTGACCGGATTGCCACGCGCATCGAAGCCACCCGGGCCGCTCGCGGGAACGATCTGGCCATTGGGCAGCTTGTCGAATCCTCCTACCTGCGTGAATGCCGTCATGCCGAGCACGTCCGCATGCGACGTCACGTGCTGCACGTCTGCGCTGAAGGCCCAGCGATCGCTCACGTCCCAGTTCACATTGAACGAATAGTCGCGCGTGGTCTTGTGCGACTCACCGTACCGCGTGTCGATCTGCGGCTGGATCCCAACCGTGCCCCGGGTCAGCACGTTCTGATCGTTGAAGTCGTACGTCGGGTTGTCCGTTGGATAACCGCCGTAGTCGCCTTCCGCACGCTCCAGATCCTTCGGTGTGGCTTTCGCCTGCATCGCCTGGAGCGAGAAGGTGAGTGCGTCGTTCGGCGCCCACTGGAAAGCTCCCGCGATGGCCGTGCGCTTCTGCTCCCAGTCGATGGTGCGCCAGCCCAGCGAGGCTGGAATGTAGACCGTCGTGCCCGCGGGCAGGCCATCCTGCGGAGCGTTGAGGACGCGCGGCTCGAAGCGCCCGGCCTGCACGCTGTCCGTGCGGTTGCCCACGTTCCCGATGCTGAAGGACAGCAGCGCGCCTATCTTGCCATCGCCCGCGTCCCATTGATCGCTGAAGAGCGCATTGCCGGAATAGAAGCCCTGGCGCGTGAGGTCCGCATAGTTGTAGTCGCCGGAGAAAGCGAGCAGGCGCTGCGTGGAATCGAACGGCAGCCGCGTGCGCAGATCCACGATGCCGCCGATGCCGCCCTCGATGAGCTCGGCTGAGGGATTCTTGTACACGTCCACGCCAGCGAGCAGATCGGCCGAGACATCCTCGAAGCTCAGGTCGCGGCCGTTGTTCGCGGAAAAGATGTCGCGCCCGTTGGTTTCACTGCGCACCCATGAGAGTCCGCGAATGAACACCTGACCGCCCTCGGAAGCGAGGCGCGCCGGATCGCGATTGTTGTTCGTGCGGGCGAGCGTCACGCCCGGAATGCGCTGAAGCGCTTCGGACACGCTGCGGTCCGGAAGTGCGCCGATGTCCTGCGCGGTCACCGAATCGACAACCTGCTCCGCCTCCTGCTTGATCGCTTGCGCAGACTCGATGCTGCGGCGAATGCCGGTGACGACGACTTCCTGCAGGATCTCATTCTTCGCGCGCTCGTTGCGCGCATCCTGACCACTGCTGGCGGGCTTGTTCTCCTGTGCATGCGCCGGCGAGTACAGCGCCAGCACCATAGCCAACGCTGTCAACGTCGGCGGCAAATGAAGCTTGTCGGTCGATGCAATCCCAGGACGGTGCTTACGCGTTGACACAGCCGGCCTCCCCCTACGTTGGCCAACCCACAACCGACTGGACTTTCTGGTCCAGCCGCTCCCCGCCGATCCGGTCTGCCCCGCAGCGGCCCCGCACCTGAATGCTCATCGGGTGCCACGTTTACTAAGCGTGGGGACCGCACCGCCGTTTTCGGCCTTTCGACCGTGTGCAGGTTAGCGCTACCAATGTATGCTCCGCCAATGAAATGATTAGCGCGAGATATGCCGGTTTGTGTATACATCGAAACGCTGTCACCGACCCCGGAGCACGCGATGTCCAGCGCAAAGTCCGAATCTTTCATTCGAGCGCGTCTGAAGGCGCGCCAGCTCGCCCTTCTCGTACACCTGGACGACCAGCGCTCGGTGCTCCGCGCGGCGGAAGCCGTGGGCATGACGCAACCGGCTGCCTCGAAGCTCTTGCGGGAATTCGAGGACGCACTGGAAGTGCGGCTGTTCGAGCGGCATGCGCGAGGCGTGGCGCCCACGTGGTTCGGGGAAATCCTCGTGCGGCATGCCCGCTCGATACTTTCGGAGATCACCTTGGCGCAGGAGGAAATCGGTGCATTGAGGCGCGGCCTGTCCGGCCAGGCATCCGTCGGAACGGTGCTGAGCCCAGGCACGAGTCTCGTGCCGCTTGCGATCAAGCTGGTGAAGGAGCGTCGCCCGGGCCTGCGGGTCACGGTGGAGCTCGATAACAGCAAGCCACTGGTGAAGAAACTGCTCCAGGGCGACCTGGACATGGTGGTCGGCCGCATTCTCGAGCCGCAGGGCGCCGAGGAGTTGCGGTTCGAAGCACTGGCAGACGAGGTGCACGCGGTGATCGCGAGTGCGGATCACCCGCTGGCCAGCAAGCGCGGGCTGACGCTCGAAGATCTCGCGGGCGAATGCTGGATTTGGCCCGAGCCGGGCAGCGTCGTGCGGGATCGCCTGGATGCGCGCTTCCTGCAGCTCGGTCTGCCGCTGCCGACGAATGTCGTGCAGACCACGTCGCTCCCCGTCATCACGAATCTCCTGCGCACCACGAACATGGTCGCGGCGCTTCCGGAGGCGGCAGTCCAGACATTCACCGAGGCAGGGTTGCTCACCGTGCTGATCAAGGATCTCGGGCTCGAGATCGGTTCGTTCGGCATCGTCACCCGCCGGCATCACCGGCTTTCGCCAGGCGCGCAGGTTCTGGTCGCGGCACTACGCGAAACGGCTGCGAAGCTCTATGCGGGCGGAGCCCCGCGCAAGACACCGCCTCTGCACGCTTCGCATGGTTGATCTGTCGCGGCGTGCGGCGCTGAAGTCGGCCGCGCTCCTTGCGCTCGCCGGCTGCGCGCCCACGCAGCGATCAACTCTCACGCCGGAATCGCGAACCGGCAATCCCTGGAGGCTGTGGTACCGGCAGCCTGCCGTCGAATGGGTCGAAGCGTTGCCCATCGGCAACGGGCGGCTCGGCGCGATGGTATTCGGCGGCGTCGCGCAGGAGCGCCTGCAGCTCAACGAAGACACTTTCTACGCCGGCGGGCCCTACGATCCGGACAATCGCGAAGCGCTCGCGGCACTTCCCGAAGTGCGGCGGCTTTTGTTCACAGGCCGCTACGTCGAGGCGGAAGCGCTCGCGAACGCGAAGCTCATGGCCCGGCCGCTGAAGCAGATGGCATATCAGCCCATCGGCGACTTGCTGCTCGACTTTCCTGGTCTGACCGGCGCCACTGCGTACGAGCGCGAACTGGATATCGATGCCGCAGTCTCGCGCACGCGATTTTCCAACTCTGGCATTGAATATCTGCGTGAGGCGATCGCGTCACCCGTCGACCAGGTGATCGCCTTGCGTCTCAGCGCCACTCGCAGACGGGCGATCGGGTTCGACCTTTCGCTCCGTTCGCCACAGGGGGCAAGCGTGAACGCCGCGAACGACACGCTCGTTCTGCGCGGTGTCGGCCCTACGCAGCAAGGCATTACCGGCGTTCTGAAGTTTGAGGCGCGCGTCCGCGTTTCGATTCTCGGTGGATCGCTCGCGGCAGAGCACGATCGCCTCGTGATCCGGAAGGCCGATGAAGCGCTGGTGCTGATTGCTGCCGCAACGAGCTACCGCCGGTTCGACGACGTGACTGGCGATCCCACTGCTATCACCACAGCGCAGATCGCGGCTGCCGCCGCCAAACCTTTCGCGCAACTTCTGGCAGCACATGAGGCGGAGCATCGCCGCCTGTTCCAGCGAGTGTCGATAGATCTTGGCACCACGGCAGCGTCGCAGGACCCAACTGACCAACGCATCAGGATTTCCCGCGAACGAGAGGATCCGGCGCTCGCAGCCCTGTATTTCCAGTACGGCCGATACCTGCTCATCTGCAGCTCGCGCCCCGGCACACAGCCGGCGAATCTCCAGGGAATCTGGAACGACCGCATGGAGCCGCCGTGGGAATGCAAATGGACGATCAACATCAACACGGAGATGAACTACTGGCCCGCCGAGTCGACGCAGCTCGGCGAATGCGTCCAGCCATTGATCGCGATGGTGCGCGACCTCGCGACCACCGGCGCACGCACAGCGCGCGTCATGTACGGCGCCCGTGGCTGGGTAGTTCACAACAACACAGACATCTGGCGCGCGTCCGCGCCGATCGATGGCGCGAAGTGGGCACTCTGGCCGACCGGCGGCGCGTGGCTGTGCACGCATCTTTGGGACCACTACGACTACAGCCGGGATCGCAGCTATCTCGCTGAGATCTATCCGCTGCTGAAAGGCGCGGCGGAGTTCTTCGTCGACGTGCTCGTCGAGGAGCCTCGGCACCGAACGCTCGTCACGTCGCCGTCGCTGTCCCCGGAGAACGTTCATCCGCAAGGCGCCTCGATTTGCGCCGGTCCGGCGATGGATCAACAGATTCTCCGCGACCTCTTCGCGAGCTGCGTCGAAGGTGCGCGTGTGCTCGGAATCGATGAGGAATTCCGCGAGCGGGTCGCCGCCGTGCGAGCGCGGCTCGCGCCGGACCGCATCGGCTCCGCGGGGCAGCTGCAGGAGTGGCAGCAAGACTGGGATCAGCAGGCGCCGGAGATTCACCATCGGCACGTGTCGCATCTGTATGCCGTGTATCCAAGCAGCCAGATCAACGTACTGGACACGCCCGCGCTCGCCGCTGCAGCCCGGAAATCGCTGGAAATTCGTGGTGACGAAGCCACCGGCTGGGGAATCGGCTGGCGCCTGAATCTATGGGCGAGACTTCGCGATGCCGAACGAGCGCACCGGATTCTGCGCCGGCTCCTCGAGCCGGACCGTACCTATCCCAACATGTTCGACGCGCACCCGCCCTTCCAGATCGACGGCAACTTCGGCGGCACGGCCGGCATCACGGAGATGCTGATGCAGAGCTGGGGTGGCGCGATTCACTTGTTGCCTGCCCTTCCGAACGCGTGGCCCACGGGATCAGTCGCGGGGCTTCGTGCGCGCGGCGCCTGCACCGTGTCGTTAGCATGGAACAACGGTCAACTCGACGAAGCGACCCTGCAAAGCGATGCTGGCGGGCGTTACGTCGTGCGCTACGCGTCTCAGCAGATTGACGTCGACCTCTCGCGTGCGGGACGCACGCGGCTCAAGCTCATCGACGGCGCGCTCCGCGCCCTTTGACCTCAGTCGCGCGCGAGAAGATGCGGATCACCGAATCCAGGTGAGCGCGCATCGCGCGCCGCGCGGCCTGCTCATTGCGGGCCTGCAGGGCTGCGAGCACTTTGCGATGTTCTTCTTCCGATCGATGTGCCATGTCCTCAGGCGTGTAAAGCTCCTGCAGTTTCTGGAACATCGCGCCGTACTTGTGCCCGAGGAGATGACGGATCAGGAGTGCGTACGCAGGATTGCCGCTCGCCTCGGCGATCCGGATATGAAACAGCCGGTCGCCCGAATGGGTACGCGAACCGGCGAGATTGTCCGCCACGTTGCGTTCGTACGCCGCGCGAATGCCAACCAGCTGCTCTTCCGTTGCGCGTGTTGCAGCCAACGCTGCAGTTTCCGGCTCGACCAGGCGACGCGCCTCGAGCAGAGAGAACGGCGGTACTTCCGAATCGAACGCGGCACCGGCGCCGAGCTCCGGATCCACCTCCCAACGACGTTGCGCCGCTGCCTGCTGCAGCACCGGTGCATCCCCGCGCGGACTTGCAGCACTCGGCCGCACGACGACGCCCGAACCTCCGCGCACGACGACGAGTCCGATGACTTCCAGCGCGATCAACGCTTCGCGCACCGATGTGCGGCTGACGCCGAAGCGGATCGACAGCTCACGCTCCGGCGGCAACGTGCCTCCCGGCGGCACTTCGCCGCGATCGATCATGGCGCGGAGCTGGTCGGCGATCTGCTGGTAGAGACGGCGATTCTGGATGGCCTGGATGGGCATCGACTTCGACGAGTCCAGGCTGGATGGAGGCCTATTCATGCCGCACCTTGTAACCCCTGAAACCATACCACGCAACAATCGCAAAACAGGCTGCCGGCAGCAGAAAGGCGAGCGCGGTGCGCGCGTGGTCCGCGATCCGGCCCATGACATAGGGGGCGAGCGCACCGCCGACGATGGACATGATCAGGATCGAGGCGCCGCGCCGCGTCTCCGCGCCGAGGTTGCGGATGCCGAGCGCGAAGATCGTCGGAAACATGATGGACATGAAAAAGAACAGTGCGATCAGGGCGAAGACGGAGAGGGTCGGCAGGCCCACGACGACCACGGCGGTCAACGCAACGCTCGCGATGGCGTAAGCGCCGAGCAATCGTGCGGGAGCGATGAGGCCCATCAGGGCGGTGCCGACGAAACGTCCCGCCAGAAAACAGAACAGACCCACGGACAGGAGGTACGCGGCTCGTTGCGAAGTCATGCCGCCATGCTCGGTCGCAAAGTTGATGAAGAACGCACCAATCCCGACCTGCGCGCCGACATAGCAGAACTGCGCGAGCACCGCGAAAACGAAGTGGCGCTGCTGCAAGAGCGGAGTCGGTTGCTGGGGACCGGCAAGGCGCTCCTGCTCGCGCACGTCCGGCAGCCGCGTCAGCAACACGAGCGCGGCCACGATCAGGGCGAGGCTGCCGATCGTGACGTAAGTCATCTGCACGGAGGCATGGGCCTCCGTGTCGAAGAACAATGCGCCGCCGATCAACGGACCGAGGAACTGCCCCATGCCGTTGAACGACTGCGCGAGATTCAATCGGCGCTCTGCGCCAGTCGGATCGCCCAGGGACGTGACGTAGGGATTCGCAGCGGTCTCGAGGCAAGCGATGCCACTCGCGAGGACGAACAGCGCAAAGAGGAATGGACCGAAGCTCGCCGCGCGCGTCGCGGGAACGAACAGCAACGCGCCCACGGCGAACAGGCAAAGGCCGGCCAGAATGCCGGGCTTGTATCCCCAGCGGTTCATCAACATCGCGGTGGGCAAGGCGAGCAGAAAGTACGCACCGAAATACACCATCTGCAGAAAGCCGGACTGCGCGCGCGACACGTGCAGCGTTTCCTGGAAATGCTTGTTGAGCACGTCGAGCAGCCCATACGACAGCCCCCACATGAAGAAGAGGCTGACGATCAGCGCAAAGGCGATGCCTACGCGGTTCTGTGTAAAGGCCTCGACTGACGCGGGCGTGCTGCTCACGGCGCGCCCTGCCTGAACAGATACCGATCGAGCGAAGCAGGCTTCATCGTGATGGAGAACCCGGGCGCCGTCGGCGGGCGATAGACGCCCTCCTCCACGACGCACGGATCGACGAAGTGCTCGTGGAGATGATCCACGTACTCGATCACGCGACCGGCGCGCGTTCCTGAAATGCAAAGGTAATCGATCATCGACAGGTGCTGAATGTACTCACACAATCCCACGCCACCTCCGTGCGGGCACACGGGCAGCCCGTGCTTCGCGGCCATCAGGAGCACGGCGAGCGCTTCGTTCACCCCGCCGAGCCGGCACGCGTCGATCTGCACGATGTCGATCGCGCCGCGCGTGATGAACTGCTTGAAGAGCACGCGGTTCTGGCACATCTCGCCGGTTGCCACCTGAATGGGCGCGACACCAGCGCGGATCGCACGGTGCCCTTCCACATCGTCAGGGCTCGTCGGCTCTTCAATGAACCAGGGCGTGGCGAACGAGAGTCGTCGCACCCACGCGATCGCCTCATTCACTTCCCACACCTGATTCGCGTCGATCATGAGATGCCGCTCGGCGCCGATGACTTCGCGCGCAAGCGCCACGCGACGGATGTCGTCCTCGAGATTGCGCCCGACTTTCATCTTGATGTGCCGGAAGCCTCGTTCCGTCGCTTCACGACACAAGCGGGCGAGTTTACCGTCGTCGTAGCCGAGCCAGCCGGCGGACGTCGTGTAGCAGGGATATCCCTCGCGCTCGAGTGTGGCCAGTCGTTCCGCCTTGCCGGCCTCCTGCGCACGCAGCAGCGCGAGCGCTTCGTCGCGCGTGATGCAGTCCGTGATGTAGCGAAAGTCGATGCAGCGGACGAGCTCCGCGGGAGTGAGGTCTGCGACCAGTCGCCACAGCGGTTTCTCCACGCTCTTGGCCCAGAGATCCCACACCGCGTTGACAATCGCGCCCGTCGCCATGTGCATGGCGCCCTTGTCGGGACCGATCCAGCGAAGCTGGCTGTCGGATGTCATGTGACGCCAGAAGCGTCCCATGTCCTCGCAAATCCAGTCGAGGTCGAGGCCTTCGACGAGATGGCGGAGCGCTTCGATGGCTGCACAGCAGATCTCGTTGCCACGGCCGATGGTGAAGGTGAGGCCATGCCCTTCGAGCCCGGAACGATCCGTCTCGAGAATCACGTACGCGGCGGAATAGTTCGGATCGCCATTCATCGCGTCCGAGCCGTCCAGCTGGCGCGCCGTGGGAAACCGGACGTCCAGCACTCGCATGTGACGGATGATTGTCATGGGGTCAGTTGCACCATCCGCCGTCGATGAGTTGCACGGTGCCGGTCGTGAAGGCGGATTCGTCCGACGCGAGATAGACGGCGAGCGCGGCGATCTCTTCGATCCGACCGAGGCGCCCCATTGGCTGCCGCGCGATGAACTCTGCGCGCACGCTCTCGGCACTCACACCTCGCGTGCGCGCCTGTTCCGCAACCCGCGCTTCGAGCGACGGCGACGCCACCGTGCCCGGGCAGATGGCGTTACATCGCACACCCTTCTGCACGAAATCCGCGGCGATGGACTTCGTCAGGCCTATCACGGCCGCCTTGGTAGTTCCGTACACGAAGCGGTTCGGCACACCGTGAATGCTGGAGGCGACCGAAGACACGTTGATGATCGAGCCGCCGCCAGCCGCGACCATTCCCGGCAGCAGGGCGCGCACGATCCGATACATCGAGCCGACGTTGAGGTTCCAGGCGAATTCCCAGTCCCGCTCGGTGCATTCGAGCAGCGTTCCGCCATGGACGACGCCCGCACAATTGAAGATGACGGTGAACGGTGCAGCGGCTGCAGATTCAGCCAGCCCGAGAATCGCCGCGGCGTCGGTCACATCCAGTCGCTGCGCACGGATGCTTCCCGCACCCGCTGCGCTATTCGCGCGACTCTCGGCGAGCAGCGTTTCGAGTCCGTTCTCATTTATATCCGTTGCAAGCACTTGTGCGCCCTCGCGCGCGAAGGCGAGCGCCGTCGCACGGCCAGTTCCCTGCGCCGCCGCCGTGACGAATGCGCGTTTCCCCGCGAGCCGCATGCGGAGTAGTGTAGGCTTGGTCTAGTGGTTGGACCAGACCGATGATCGACGCCCACCAGCACTTCTGGCAGCCAGGCCGCCATGACTGCACCTGGCCACCTCCGGAGCTCACACGCATCCATCGGGACTATCTGCCCTCCGACCTTCGTCCGCTCATGACGGGTGCCGGCGTGTCGGGGACGGTGCTCGTCCAGAGCCAGCCCAGCGACCGCGATACCGACTACCTCTGCGCGCTGGCAGCAGAGACGGACTGGGTCAGGGCCGTCGTGGGGTGGGCGGACCTCGCCTCGCCTGCCGCGCCCGGGAGAATCGCCGAGCTGGCCGGCCGCGAGAAGCTTCGGGGCCTGCGACCGATGCTCCAGGACCTGCCGGACGATGCGATCGCCGATCCTGCGTTCGAGCCGGCGATCGCCGCCCTGGTCGCCCACGGCTTGAGCTTCGATGCGCTCGTACGGCCGAGGCACCTGCCCAGCTTGCACCTGTTTGCAGCAGTTCATCCGCAGCTCAACATCGTGATCGATCACGCAGCCAAACCGGACATCGCGCGGGAGGTTCTCGACCCGTGGCGCCAGCACATGCGCGCGCTTGCCGCGCTTCCTAACGTGTACTGCAAGCTTTCCGGGCTCGTTACCGAGGCAAACGCGGACTGGCATAGAACCGATCTCGCTCCGTACGTCACTCACCTCCTGAGCTGTTTTGGTCCCCGGAGGATGATGTGGGGAAGCGATTGGCCTGTTCTGGAGCTGGCCTCGAACTATTCGACCTGGATGAAGACGGCGCAGTTGCTGACCCGCGAGCTGAGCCGGGACGAGGCGACAGCACTCTTCGAGCACACCGCGACGGACTTCTACCGGCTCCGATGAGCCCGGCGCTCGATGCGCTCTCTCTGAAATTCGCCATCCTGACTCGCGGCACGAACGCGACCGCGCTCGATGTGGGATGTGGCGATGGCATCGCCACCGCGGCTGCCCTGGCGCGCGGTGGGCATGTGCTTGCTGTGGACCCGGATGCGGAGGCTCTGCGCAGTGTTCTCGTGCGCGTTCCTTCTCGACACTACAGTCGGCTGCAGGTGCAGGTCGGCGCTTTGCCCACTCTGGATTTCAAGCGAGCGCACTTCCCCGCGGTTCACGCTGCGCGCGTTTTACACCTGCTGAAGCCGAGCGATCTCGAAGTGACGTTGCGCAAGTTCTTTCGCTGGCTGTATCCCAAAGGCAAGTTGTTCCTGAGCGCGCTCACTCCTGCGGGACGCTTCTGGTCGCGCTTTCATTCCGAGTACGTCCGTCGCCGCATGGCGCGCGAGCGCTGGCCGGGTTACTTCGCTGCGCGTTCCATTCATCTCATCGACTCGGATGTGCTCGCAGAGGAAGTGCGAGCGGCCGGCTTCACGATCGAAGAAGCCTTCTGCTACCCCTTGCCGTGGGACAGCGAGCAGGTCTGCTGCGCATGTGTCGCGCGATGCCCATAGGCACCGCGCGACACTCAGCGTTCTACTTCTTTTTGACCTTCACTCTGTCGGCGTTCAGAACGCCGTTCGCGTAGGTGCCGGAAACCTGTACGGCAACGTCCGGACCGAGCGTCGTGCCGCGCAGAATGTAGGTGGTGCGCTCATCACCGTGCACGCGCTGAGCGCCAACCTGGAAGTCCGCATCGGATGCGAATGACGTAATGAGCCCTTCGATGCTGCCCTTTTGACCCAAGGCACCTGCGCCCGACGACACGTCGACGCTTCTTGCCTCGAGCACGCCCGCACCGCTCTCGGACGTGCTTCGCACGACGACTGTCGCACCTTCGGTCAGCGCACCCTGGACGTTCGCGGTGGCGTAGTCGACGAGGAGTGAATTGATCAGGAATGTCTGCGCGTTCTCGTCGAGACCCGAAACCGGGCCGCGCACCTGACCCTGATTCGCCGGGCCCTGCACGTCTACCAGGGATGCGACCAGCTGGCCCGCACTGTTCGGGAATCCGCTGACCTCCACGACCGTGCCAACCGGCAAAGCTGCAGAGCCTTCGATGACGGTGTCTTCCGTGATGAGCACGGTCTGGCCCAGCACGGAGAATGTGCCGGCAGCCGCGTCGCGCGTGGCGATTGCGCCTCGCACGTCGCCGATGAAGGCGATCTCGTCGGCTGTTCCGGTCGTGCCATTCTCATCGACGGTGCCGTTGACCGTAACGATGTGCCCGATGTGGAGCAGCGCCTGGCTGGCGGGCCTTCCATCGATGGTCACCCGTGCATTCACGGTGGAGTACTCGACGCCGTTCACGACGATGCTGCCGGCGCCGGTCCCGGTGATCGTGCCGATGCTCATGGTCATGAACCCGGAGCCCTGGATGCCGGCGCTCGTCGTGCCGACGGTACCGACCGCCAGCACACAGAGTGTCGCCGTCATGGCAAGCAGCATCGTTGAGCGAGTAGTGCGTTTCATGCGTCCTCTTTTACTCGTCTTGAATGTGGTATGCGCCGACGCCCAGCCGGATGTGGGCAGTCGGGTCTTCCGAGCTGGCGGGCACCTGATGTGCCGTCAGCCATGCATCGACGCGCTCGAGAAACGCCTGTCCCTCCTGTTCGAGGAACTTCCGGAACTCCGGTAACGCCTGCACGTCGATCCGGTCGTTCACGGCGGCGCGCTCGAAGCGGGATGGCACTTTCGGCGCCTTCATCAGGTTGTGTACGTAAGTCGTTGCAACGTCTGCGAGCACCGAGCCCCACAGGCGGATCAGGTGCTCGTCCATGGGATGCGGGATGTAATTTCTCTGCAGCACCTCGAGGCGCTTGTCGTTGCGGATGCGAACGGCGCCGGCGCTCACCAGTTCCTTCAGCAGCGTCGATACGGGCACATCGCCACCCGCGCAGCGCTGGACCAGCGCGGTGAACGAGCCGCTTTGCCCTTCGAGCGGGAGCTGTGCGGGCCGCCCCTTCCTGTCGACGAATTCCGGATCCTGATGCCAGGCAGAGAGCACCAGGGAGGCCTTGGTCACGTAGCCGCCGGGAGGCGGCGGCGCGCCGTCGAGGATCTCACGCTGCCGGCGCACGTCTCGTCGTGCGAGACCGGTGAGGACTGACGTGCGCGAGACGTTCGTCTGACGTCCCCGTTTGCCGAACTGCTTCGTGGCCACTTCGACGTAGGTTGTCTTCGCGAGCTCCGCGAACTCGCGCCAGGTGACGCCGCAACGAAGTAGCACATGGATGACGGGACGAAGCCATTGGCGTGAAGCGCGCAGGACCTGCTGGTGGGAGGCGGTTCCCATATTTGGGACGAAGTATCACATACCCCGAAAAAAGTTCATGCCGCACGCGCTGAGCTGAACCCCGCGCCCCGCCCGGGGGAACGAACAAAAAAACCTTTCGCCGGCGCCTCGGGCGCCTCATTCCGACAAACGAGCAGGGGAGAACTCAGCATGAAACCATCGATGAAGCTGGCCGCAGTCGTTGCGGGCATTGCGTGTGCCTTCGCGCAATCGGGCGCCGTGGCGCATGACAATGACGATCGCGGCAAGGTAGTCACCGTTGCCTTCGGCAACGGCATCAACACCGCTCAGCCCGGGAATCCCGAGAACCATCACGTGCTGCCCGGGGTGATCAAGGTCGAGGTGGGCGACGTGGTGAATTTCGTGGTCTCGGGCCTGCACGTGATTCGGGTGTTCGACAAGGGCGTGCGCCTGCGGGACGTAAAGGATGCGATTCCGCTCGACTGCCTGACGAATCCGCCGATGGGGACGCCATTCCCTGCCGTGTGCGCGTCGGTGCTGCTACCGGGTCTGCCGGTTCCTGTGCTGGCGGCAACGACCACGCCGCCTCTGACGTCGCTGGGCTTTCCGCTTTACTACAGCGGCTTGAACCCGCTGCTGACTCCGCCGCCAGGCCTGCCGCCCTTCGTGGCGTTTTCGACGACCCAGAACCGGGTCGAAGCGGTGTCGTTCTCCAAGCCCGGACGGTACCTCGTGATCTGCGGCGTGCTGCCGCACTTCAACGATGGCATGTGGGCGTGGATCGAAGTGGATCGGGAACGCGGGCACCATTGATTCGGGCTTTGTGCCGCTGAATGGGTGGCGTTCGCGGGGCGCCGCCTGCTTCAGCGGGCATGACGATTGCGTGGGGCGCAGAGGGCCCAATGGGCTCGTCAGGAGGCCGCTCCATGAAAGCGCTGGATGCGATTACGCGTGTGGCATTGGTGTTGGGATTGGCCGCTGCGGCGAGTGCCGTAGCCCAGCAGACGCCTTCGCAATCTTCTCAGACGCCTGAGAGTGCGAGGGATGAGCAGGTCATGGTGCCTGAGACCGCGGATGATCGGGATCGGTCGAAGGAGCGGCGCGATGCCGCTGCGCGGCGTGGGGCAGTTCAGTCGACCACCCCGCCGTCTGCCACTCCACCGTCTGACGCAGCCACCACGACGCCGCCCGCTACCACGGCGCCGCCGCCGGCGAATGTTCCGCCGACTGTTCCTGCGACTCCGCCCACGGCGAGTGCTCCGCCCTCGGTCCCGAACTCTGTGCCACCCACCGCAACTTCGGCGCCTCCGACGACCGCGCCGCCGCCCACCGCGAGCGGCCCGCCTCCCACGCCGAACTCAGTGCCGCAAACGGCGACGGCGCCCCCTCCGACCACCGCACCGCCGCCGACCGGCACCACACCGCGCCAACCCACGCGACGCTAGGGATAGAGCGGAAGCGCAACCGTGCCCTTGACCTCAGGGGCGCGTCTCTTCAAACATTCAGGGGATAGCTGAACCAGCCGGAATTCGTCCCATCCACTTGAACGTCCACCTGCCCAAATGATTGCGCTGCTGGAAGCGCATCGGGCGGGCCTGTTCCGCAGGGATCACCTGTGGAACAACATCGTCGCCGGCATCGTGGTGGGTATCGTCGCGATGCCACTCGCGATGGCGTTCGCGATCGCTTCGGGCGCGACCCCGGCACAGGGCCTGTACACCGCCATCGTCGCCGGCCTGGCGACATCGCTGCTGGGCGGTACACGAGTGCAGATCTCGGGCCCAACAGGCGCATTCATCGCCGTACTGGCCGGCATCACCGCCCAATACGGCATCGGCGGCCTGCAAGTCGCCACGCTCATGGCAGGCTTCATCCTGCTCGCCATGGGCCTCGCCCAGCTCGGCAGCGTCATCCGCTTCATCCCCGACCCCGTGATCGTCGGCTTCACCTCCGGCATCGCCGTCATCATCTGGACCGGTCAATGGAAGGACTTCTTCGGTCTCACCCCCGAAGCCACCGGCGCCCACTTCCACGAAAAGATCTGGTCCCTCTTCAAGGCCTTTCCCGCCCTCGACCTGACGACCACGGCGATCGGGGTCGGCACGCTCGTCGCCATCGTCGCGGCCAACCGCCTCTTCGAACGAATCCCCGGCCTGCGACGAGTCCCGGCACCTCTTTTCGGCATGCTCCTCGCGACCGGCGCCCAGGCGATCTTCAAGTTCCCGACCGTCGCAACCATCGGCACAGCGTTCGGCGGCATCCCCCGCGCGCTCCCAACCCTCACCTGGCCTGACCTGACGCTCGCGCAAGGACTGCAGCTCGTAGGCCCCGCATTCGCGATCGCGCTACTCGGCGCCATCGAGTCTTTGCTGACGGCTGTCGTCGCAGACGGCATGGCCGGTACACGCCACAACTCCAACCAAGAGCTGATCGGTCAGGGCGCCGCGAACATCCTCACCCCACTGTTCGGCGGTTTCGCCGCAACCGGCGCCATCGCACGCACGGCCACCAACATCCGCAACGGCGCCTCGAGTCCGCTCGCCGGCGTGGTGCATGCGTTGTTCCTCGTGCTGGTGATGGTTGCACTCGCGCCGCTCGCCTCCGCCATCCCGCTCGCCGCTCTGTCCGCAATCCTGTTCTTCGTCGCCTGGAACATGAGCGACGTCCCTCACTTCACACGCCTGCTGCGAACCGCGCCGGGCTCCGACAAGGCGCTGCTGCTGATCACGTTCGGCCTGACGGTGTTTGTCGATCTCGTCGTCGCCGTGAACGTGGGTGTGGTGATCGCCGCGCTCCTCTTCATGCGGCGGATGGCCGAATCCGTGAACGTGCAGCAGGAAATTCTCGCCAGCTCCGAGACCGGCAGATTCCTCATCCGCCGCGCCGAAGAGCCGGTCAACGACACCGGCGAACACATCGGCCGCCTGCCACGCGACACGCTCGTCTACCGCATCGACGGGCCGTTCTTCTTCGGCGCTGCCGAGAAGCTCGAGAGCACACTCGAACGCGTGCAGCTCGGCATCCACACCGTCGTGTTCCGCCTGGACCGCGTGCCCTTCATGGATGCCACCGGACTGCAGACCTTCATCGAGATCATCCAGCGCTTCCAGAAACACTCCGCACGGGTGATGTTGTGCGGAATCGGTGCGAGTCTGCGCGAAAGCCTGCAGGACGCAGGCATCCTCAATCTCGTCGGCCAGGAAAACGTGTGCGTGGACCTCGTGGAGGTCGAGCAGCGCCTCAGAGATTCCGGGCAGTCATCTCGCGGCTGATGTGCTCCGCCTGACGCAAGGCAAGCGCCACGATCGTGAGCGTCGGGTTCGCCGAGCTGGGTGTGCTCATGGCGCTCCCGTCCGAGATGAAGAGATTCGGAACGTCGTGCGCGCGGCCGTACGCGTTGACCACACCATCACGCGGGTCCTTGCTCATCCGCGCCGTGCACATGTTGTGAGTCGCCGGCGTCTGCCGTGATTGCACCACGCGGATGGCGCCTGCAGCCTCGTACAGCGCCTTGGCCTGCTTCTGCGCATGCGCGCGCATCGCGCCGTTGTTCTCGTGCTCGTCGATGTGAATATTCGCCACGGGCAACCCGAACGCATCCTTCACTTTCGGGTTGAGGGTGACGCGATTGTCGGCGCGCGGCATGTCCTCACCGTTGATGAAGATGCCCGCCAGGCTCCGATAGTGATCCATCACGAAGCCGAGATCCCGCCCCCACATCGTCTGCGGCAGGCCTGCCAGCGGCAGGCTCGGCAGGTCGAGCGCCGCCATCTCGAGGTGATAGCCGCCGACGAAGCCCCGTTTCGGATCGTTGATCGTCTCGTCCTCGACGATGCCCGCGAGCGTCGCGCCCCGCCAGAAGTGGATCGGCTTCTCGAAGATGCCCCACACGAATCCACCCACGTGCAGGCAGTAATTCCGCCCCACCTGGTCCGTGGAATTGGCGAGACCGTGCGGAAACTTCGCCGACTCGGACAGCAGCAAGAGGCGCGCCGTCTCGATGGAATTGCCCGCGACGCATACGAGCCGCGCTTTCTGGCGCTGCTCGCGGTTCTTATCGTCTCGATATACCACTGCATTGACTCGCCCATCGGCACCGTGCTCGATGCGAGTCGCCCTGCTCTTGATGCGCAGATCGAGATTGCCGGTTTTTTCGGCGCGCGGAATCTCCGTGTACAGCGTGCTCCACTTCGCGCCCACCTTGCAGCCCTGCACGCAGAAGCCTTGCTGGATGCACAACCCGCGCTCGTCGGCCGCGCGCGTGTTGATGGCCATGTAGTTCGTGTGCACGCGCTTGTAGCCGATGCGCTTCGCACCGTTGTAAATGACCTTGAAATGATTCGAGGCCGGCAGGCCCGGATTGCCATGACGGCGCGCCACCACCATGCGTCGCTCGGCGAGCTCGTAGTAACTCTTCAGCTCGTTGTAGTCGATGGGCCAGTCGATGAGCGAGGAGCCTTTCAATGCACCGTACGTGGTACGGGCACGCGCCTCCCAGGCTTGAACGCGAGGCGTTGCGCCGGTCCAGTGCACCGTCGTGCCGCCAACGGTCTGCGCCGTCCACGACGGCAAGGTGGGATAGTCCTGCGCCACGGTCCAGGACCCGGAAATCGTGCGCGGCTCGAGCCACGTGAGCTGACCGAATGCTTCGCCGGGAATCTGCGAGAACGTCGCGATGGACTGCCGCGCGCCCGCCTCGAGCAGCACGACCTTGATGCCGCGCCGGGTGAGCTCATGAGCGAGAGTTCCACCGCCCGCGCCGGAACCGATGATCACCACGACGCCGCTATCGTTCAGATCGAAGTTCGCCATGCACGCACCCCCCGCAGCACGCGCGTGACAATGCCACAACTCGCAGCCCTATGCTGAACCCTCAGTGCACTACCTGACGCCTCAACGCGCAACCGGTACCGGCGCGTCCGCGTGGAGGAGATTCTTCCGCTTCAGCTCATCCCATAGCGATGCCGGTATCGGTGCATCGAGCGCGGCAACGTTCGCGTCGTTCTCTGCGACCGACTGCGATCCGGGAATGACACTGGCGACGATCGGATGCGCCAGCACGAATTGCAGGGCGGCGCAATTGAGAGGCACCCCGTGCGCGCGGCAAACGGCGTCGATCCGGCGCACGCGCTCGATGACTTCCGCGGGAACCGGCGCGTAGTTGTAAGTCGTCTTGCCCGCCAGGACGCCCGAGTTGTAAGGCCCGCCAATGACGATGCGCACGCCGCGTTTCATGCATCGGGGAAAGAGTGTTTCGAGCGGCGCCTGTTCGAGCAGCGTGTAACGACCGGCGAGCAAAAACAGGTCGGGATCGACGAGATCGAGCAGACGCGCGCAGGGCTCCCACTCGTTCACACCCGCGCCAAGCGCGGCGACTGCGCCACTCGAACGCAGCTCATCGAGCGCGCGCCATCCGCCCGATTCCACGAGCTCGCGAATGCGAGCCTCGGATGCATCGCGGCTCCCATGGGAGAAAGCATCGACATCGTGGACGAAGAGAATGTCGACCCGATCGCTGCCGAGTCGCTGCAAGCTGGATTCATACGAGCGCATGACGCCGTCGTATGAATAGTCGTACTCGAAGCGCATCTGAGGCGTCTGCACGAAGATGGCAGCGTTGACCTCTTCCGGCGCACACGGTACGAGCCGCCGGCCCACCTTGGTCGAAAGGACATACTCCTCGCGTGGGTGACGTGCGAGCACGCGACCCACGCGCGTCTCGGACAGACCCAGGCCATATAAAGGAGCGGTATCGAAGTACCGGATGCCGCTCGCCAACGCAGCGGTGACGATGTCATCGGATTCGGCTTCGGACAGCGCACGACGATAGTTGCCAAGCGGAGCCGTCCCGAAGCCCAGTGCGGTCAGCGAGAGCCTGCGCCCGCCGGGCGTCAGCCACTCGCGCATTTCCAACCCATGTCCGGCCGCCATGAAGGCCGATCTTAAACGGCACGCAAGATGCTGACACCCGCCCATGCTCAGCCTCACGAGGATGGCTTGCGATGAGGGCGTGATCCGCGGCTCGGCTCAGGCGACGAGCGGCTGTCAGAAACGTGCCAGGCCGTGGGTTCTCGCGGCGACGATTCTGGGATCGAGCATGGCGTTCATCGACGGCTCGGTCGTCAGCGTCGCGCTGCCGGCGATGCAGGCCGATCTCGACGCGTCGCTGCGGGGAGCGCAGTGGATCGTCAATGCGTACATGCTCACGCTGGGCGCGTTGATGCTGGTCGGAGGCGCGGCCGGCGATCGCTACGGTCGGCGCAAAATGTTCATTCTCGGCGTCCTGGTGTTCGGTGGCGCCTCGATTGCCTGCGGCCTCGCGCCGCAGGTCGGGTGGCTCGTCGCCGCGCGCGCACTCCAGGGGATCGGCGGCGCGCTGATGGTGCCCGAAAGCCTTGCGATCATCAGCGCGGCGTTTCCGGAAAAGGAGCGCGGGCGCGCCATCGGCACGTGGGCAGGTTTCTCTGCGCTCACGACCGCGCTCGGGCCCGTGCTGGGCGGATATCTCGTCGATGCATCGTCGTGGCGCACGATCTTTTTCGTGAATGTACCGCTCGCGCTCATCACGCTCGTCATTGCTCTCTGGCACGTGCCCGAGAGTCGGGGTGAAGAGGACCACGCCAGCGTCGACTGGCGCGGCGGACTCCTCGCGACTTTGGGACTTGGCGCAATCGCGTACGGACTCACCGTGGCGTCCGAGGTCGCATGGAGCCATCCACTGGTGCTCGGCGCGTTGCTCGCCGGTCTCGTGTTCCTGGCGATCTTCGTCTGGTGGGAACGGCGAGCACCTGCGCCGATGATGCCGCTCGACCTGTTCCGAGCGCGCGAGTTCAGCGGCGCCAACGGTATCACGCTGCTGCTCTACTTCGCGCTCAGCGGCGCGATGTTCTTCGTGCCCTTCGAGCTCATCGGCGTGCATGGGTACTCCGCCATGCAGGCGGGCGCCGCCTTTCTGCCCTTCACGCTGATCATGGGCACGCTGTCGCGCTGGTCCGGCGCGCTCATCGAAAAGTACGGCGCACGATGGCCCCTCACGGTCGGACCCGTCGTCGTTGCCATCGGGCTGGCCTTGCTGGCGTTGCCCGGGACGGGCTCGTCGTACTGGACGGGCTACTTCCCCGCCATGATCCTGATGGGGCTCGGCATGGCGATCGCGGTCGCGCCACTCACGACGGTGGTCATGCGCTCGGCGAGTGAGCGCCACAGCGGCGTGGCTTCCGGTGTCAACAACGCGGTTTCACGCGTCGCCGGGCTGCTTGCCGTGGCACTGCTCGGAGCCATCGCCATCGGTCACTTCCGCACGACTCTCGACGAACGCCTCGCGAATGAACCGGTGCCGATGGAGGTGCGTGAACACATGCGCGCCGAAGCCTCCAAGCTCGGCGAAGCGAAAGTGCCCTCAAGCCTGCAGCCCGCGCAAAAACAGCAAGTCACTCAGGTTCTGCACGAGTCATTCCTGCGCAGTGTGCATCTCGTGATGCTGATCTGCGCAGCAATGACCCTGTTGAGCGCCGTCTGCGGCTGGCTCACGATGCCTGGTCCCATACGCCGGTCTGCGCCGTCTCCCGCACGTACTGGCTGAAATCGCGAGGCGCGCGGCCGAGGGCGCGCATCACGCCATCCCCGATCCACGAGCTGCGGCCGTCGAGCACCTCCGAGAACAGGTATTGCACGAGCTCAACGACTTCCAGCGGCACGTGTGCACTCGCAAGTCCTGCGGTGTAGTCCTTGATGGGCACCTGCACGAACCGGATATCGCGCTTGGTCTCGCGCGCAATCTCGGCAACGGCTTCTGCGAAGGTCAGCAATCGCGGGCCCGTCATTTCGTAGAGTTGTCCGCTGTGGCGCGGATCCGTGAGCGCGGCGACCACCACGTCCGCGATGTCGTCAATATCGATGAACGGCTCGCCGACATTGCTCGCCGGCAGCGCAAGCTCACCCGCCTTGATGCCGTCGAGGAAGTAGTTCTCGCTGAAGTTCTGGGCGAACCAGCTCGAACGCACGATGGTGTAGTCGATGCCGCACTCACGGACCATCTGCTCGCAGGCCTGACACTCGGGCTCGCCGCGACCGGAGAGCAGGACGAGCTTTTGCACGCGCGCCGCCTTCGCCACCGGGAGGAATGCGCGGATCGCTTCCGGAGCGCCGCGTGCGGCGAGATCCGGGTAGTACGTCACATACACCGAGGTCACGCCGCGCAGCGCTTCGGCCCATGTTTCCGGGCTCTCCCACACGAAGGGTGGTGTACCCGAGCGCGAGCCGACGCGCACGGGTAGATTGCGGGCCTTCAACCTTTCGACCACGCGGCGACCCGTCTTGCCCGTGCCACCGATCACCAGCGTCATTCCTGAAGTCATGTCCGTGCTCCTGAAAAGTGTTTGCGAGGCGGGGTTACTTTCGGGCAGGCACGTCGAACCAACAACGGCGCGGCGTCCGCACTTCATGCTCATTCGTCCACGGCTGTGGATGAACGGCATGGCGGCCCCGCATACTCGCCGCATGGAAACAATTCATCCTCTCGGCGATCCTCTGGGCGAAGCACTGCATTTCCTGCGAATGAGCGGTACCTTCTATTGCCGCTGCGAGCTCTCGACGCCGTGGTCGCTGCGCCTGCCGCCGCTCGAAGACTTTCTGATGTTCCACGTCGTCACATCCGGCCAATGCTGGCTCGAGGTCGGCGGCGCCGAACCGTGTCTGCTGCAGCAGGGAGACCTCGCGCTCGTTCCGCACGGTGCCGGCCACAACCTGACGAGCGAGCGAGGCGTGGTCGGCAAGAATTTCTTCGATCTGAAGCGTGACGAAGTGAGCGAGCGTTACGAGGTCCTGCGACTCGGAGGCGGCGGCACTCCGGCGCTGCTCATCTGCGGAGCCGTGCGTTTCACCGATCCCGCCGCCCAGCACCTCATGAAGCTCCTGCCGAAGATCATCAACGTGAACGGCTGGAGCGCACCTGAAGAGGAGTGGCTGCAGAGCACGTTGCGATTCATCGCCGCGGAAGCGCGGGACCTGCGCGCGGGCGGCGAGCTCGTCATCACGCGTCTCGCGGACATTCTCGTGATCCAGGCCATCCGGTTCTGGATCGCGAACGATCCCGCGGCCCAGACCGGCTGGCTCGGCGCGCTACGCGACAAACAGATCGGCCGCGCGATCGCCCTGATCCATCGCGACCCTGCGCGCAACGGGACCGTCGCGTCGCTCGCCTCGACGGTGGGCATGTCGCGCTCGGCATTCGCGGCACGGTTCACGGAGCTGATCGGCGAACCCGCCATGCGTTACGTGGTTCGATGGAAGATGCACGCGGCAACTACGCTGCTGAAGGCGGACGACACGCCGCTCGCGCGTCTCGCGAGCCAGCTCGGCTATGAATCCGAAGCCGCATTCAGCCGCGCGTTCAAGCGCTTCGTCGGCATTTCACCCGGAGCCGTGCGGCGCCAATCCGCATCAGAAGAGGTGCGCGTTGACCAGAAAGTGCACGCCGATCGACGCGGCGTACCCGGCAGCAATCGCCCACGCCCACTTGAGGTGCGCCGAAAACGTGTAAACGCCGTGCGCCTGCCCCATCAGCGCAACGCCCGCCGCGGATCCAATAGAAAGAAGTGATCCGCCCACGCCCGCCGTCAGCGTCACGAGCAGCCATTGCCCGTGCGACATGTCCGGACTCACGCTCAGCACGGCATACATGATCGGAATGTTGTCGATGACCGCAGAAGCCAGCCCAACGAGAATGTTTGCAGTCGTGGGCCCCAGCATCCCGTACGACACCTGGGACAGGAACGCGAGATAGCCCAGCGCTCCGAGCGCCCCGACGCAAAGGATGACGCCGTAGAAAAACATGAGCGTGTCCCACTCGACACGGTTCATGCTGACGAAAATGTTGGAGCGGGTGAAGAACCCGACGAGGTGCAACAGACCGAGTCCGGTCATCATTCCCAGAAATGGCGGCAGGTGCAGCACCTGGTGCAACGTCACCGTGAGCACGATGGTTGCGGCGAACAGGGCGATCACGGCGCGTCCGCCGTACTTGATCGGCACGCGCGTCCTGTCGCCATCCGGCTGCCCGCGCGGAATTGCGAAGCTCATGCAGAACGCCGGCACGAGCCAGTTCACGAGTGAAGGCAGGAGCAGCGCGAAGAACTCGAAGAAGCCGAGAATGCCTTTCTGCCACACCATGAGCGTGGTGATGTCGCCGAACGGACTGAACGCACCGCCGGCGTTCGCCGCCACGACGATGTTGATGCAGGCAGGAGCGACGAAAGCGCGATTGCCGCTGCCCAGTGTGATTGCCACAGCGCCCATGACCAGCGCGGTGGTGAGGTTGTCCAGCACCGGCGAGAGCCAGAATGCGAGCAGCCCGGTGAGCCAGAACAGGGCGCGCAACGACAATCCACGGGCGATCAGATGGGAGCGAAGCGCGGCAAAGACGTCGCGTTCCTCGAGAGTGTTCACGAACGTCATCGCGGAAAGCAGGAACAGCAGCAGCTCGCCGAACTCGAGGGCGACCTCGCGGAGCTCCCACTCGGCGTCTTTCAGGCCATGCGCATGCCACGCCGCTGCAACGATCGCCCACATGAACCCCGCCGCAACGACCACGGGAATCGACTTGCGCAGGCCCGTGATCTCCTCGGCGATCACGGCGCCATAGGCGATTACGAAGATGGCGAGGGCGAAGAACCCGAAGCCCGTCGCAGTGAGCGCCGGCGGACCGGCCTCGGCGGCATGGGCCGGAAGCGGCACGAGCGGGATCAACAACAGCAGCAACGCCGGTGTGCGGATGTTCTTCAATCGGTATACCCCCGGGCGCGGCGATTGTACCCGGCAGCGTGTTCCGGTCACGCAGGAAATGTGCGAGGCTCTTTCTCCACAAGAACGACGAATCGCGAGGCACGATTTGACGGAGGGGGCTGAGGCGTATCCGCGGCGTGGCGTAGCGTGGTATGCGCTCGGCGTCCTCACCGTGTGCTACACGTTCTCGTACGTGGACCGGCAGATCCTCGCGTTCCTGGTCACGCCGCTCAAGCAGGACCTGCACATCAGCGACACCGAAATCGGGCTGCTGCAGGGGATTGCGTTCGCCCTCTTCTATGCGTTCTTCGGCCTGCCCATGGGCATGCTCGCGGACCGCTTCAACCGCCGCAACATCGTGCTCGCAGGGCTCCTCGTCTGGAGCTTCATGACCATGATCAGCGCGGCGGCGCGCAGCTACGCGACGCTCGCGCTGGCGCGCATGGGAGTCGGCATCGGCGAGGCTGTCATCAACCCGTGTGCGTTCTCGCTCATCTCGGACTATTTTCCGAAAGAGCGCCTGAGCTCCGCGCTCAGCGTGTACATGATGGGTATCCAGCTCGGCGCGGGTCTCGCGCTCATCATCGGCGGCGTGGTCGTGCATGCCATCTCGAGCATGCCGCCCATCGAGATTCCCGGTTACGGCCTCATTGCGCCATGGCGGCTCACGTTCCTGGCCGTCGGCGCACCGGGACTGTTGATTGCCATCCTGCTCGCAACGGTGAAGGAACCCGCGCGCCGTTCGAGCCCCGGCGCGGCGCAAGCGGCCAACGCCAGCGTTCCGCTGCCGGTCGCTCTCGCCGAGATCGCGTCACGCTGGCAGCCGTTGCTCGGGCTGGCCATCGCCATCGGTTGTCAGGCGCTCAGCAACTACTCGCTGCTCGGCTGGGGCCCGACGTTTTTCGAGCGTGTGCACGCGTGGCCACGCAACCAGACCGGACTGGTGCTCGGCGTGTGTGCGATCGGCAGCGGTTGTATTGGACTCTACGTCGGCGGGCGGCTGGCGGATGCATGGCAGCGGGCGGGGCGTATGGACGCGACGCTGCGCGTGGTCATCATCAGCCTGATCGGCGTCGGCACTACCCTGCCCATCGCCTTCCTGCTCCCGGCCGCGAGCGGCACGGTGGCGATGCTCGCCATCGCCGTGTTCTTCGTCGGCCTGCCGATCGGCTGTGGATACGCGGGCTTGCAGTTCATTCTGCCGAATCGCATCCGGGGTCTCGGCTCGGCCATGGTCATCCTGATCGTCAACCTGGTCGGCCTCGGTTTCGGTTCGTTCCTGCCCGGCTTTTTCACGGACTTCCTGTTCGGCGATGAGCTCAAGGTCGGCTACTCCATTGCCCTGACCGTCGCCCTTTCGAGCACCGTCGGCCTCACCGTCATCCTGCTCACCCTGCGTCCCTACCGGCGGCACTACGCCCTGATGAACGCCCCCGCGTAGCGTTCCGGGCACGCGACTTCCGTCCCTGCCGACCACGCCGACCCGGCGGTTTCCGCCTGCCTGACGCCAACAGGCAACACAAATTCATACATCCATTTGTGAACTGGCTCCGTAAAAGCTCACCGAGAGCGAGTGATCGACAGCACGTCTTCGCAGTCGCACCTGCGTCGTGTCGCCGTTCGGCAGCAGTGCCGGCGGTGTCGGCGTCTGCTTTCCGGCACCGCCCGTAGTCGGGGGTATGTATCGCGTTTCAGACAAGGGGCAAACATGCGTACGCGCAGTAGTAATCTGGGGTTGCTGATCGGCCTGGCTCTTGCCGCCGCAGTAGCCGGGTGTGACGACGACGATGTCTTCCAGAACAACAATGGTGGCGTGCCGCCGCCGTCGAACAACGTCACCTCGGGTGACGTGTTCGGAGTCACGAGCGCCGGGCGCCTCGTAACTTTCAACCGTGCCTCGCCGGCGCTCTCCACCGCCGTGGGCGTCACGGGATTGCAGAGCGGCGAGACGATTCTCGGCATCGACATCCGCCCCGGCGGCATGCCTGCGGGCCAGATCTACCTCCTCGGCAGCACCGGGCGGCTCTACACCGTCGATCCGACGAGTGGCGTCGCCACCTTCAAATCGCTGCTCGCCGCGGACGCAACGGACGCCACGAATCCCTTCACGGCGCTGAGCGGAACCGAATACGGCGTGGACTTCAATCCCGCCGTGGATCGTCTGCGCATCGTGAGCGACACGGGCCAGAACCTGCGCGTCAACGTGGATACCGGTGCGACGATCACGGATGGCAATCTCAACGTTACGGGCACGGTACGCCAGGGCATCACGGATGCCGCGTACACGCTGAGCTTCGCCGCCACCTGCCGCACGACGCTGTTCTTCATCGATCCCACTACCGACAAGCTCTTCAACACGAGCGATCCGAACAATGGCACGCTGACCGAGGTGGGTAACCTCGGCGTCGATGCCAGCGCGGTCGGCGGTTTCGAGATTGCGACCGGGTCGGATGGTTCAAACGTTGCGCTGGCCGCGTTCAACACTGCCAGTGCGAGCACGCTCTATACGATCAACCTGATGACAGGTGCCGCGACCTCCACCGGTGCGATCTCCTCGCTCAACTCCGGTGAAACGATCCGCGGCATCGCCGCGGCACCGCCGGCAATGGCTCCCGCCAACGCGGTTGGTGGCGTGGTTGCGGTCACCGAGACCAACAAGGTGATCTCGTTCCAGGCCGGCTCACCGCAGAAGCTCTGCTCGAACGTCGCTGCGACGGGCCTGCAGGCCGGTGAAACGATCCTGGGCATCGACACTCGTCCTGCCGACTCGACGATCATCGCGCTCGGTAGCACCGGGCGGCTCTACACGCTCAACGCCGCCACCGGCGCGTTGACGCAGAAGTCAGTGCTCGCGCCCGCGATGGGCGATGCGTTCACTGCGCTGAGCGGCGTGGAGTTCGGTGTGGACTTCAACCCGGTGCCGGACCGCCTGCGCGTGGTCAGCGACACGGGCCAGAACCTGCGCATCAATGTCGATACCGGCGCGGTCACGACCGACACGGCTCTGAACCCGGCCGGCCTGGTGACCGGTGCCGCGGCGTACACAAACGCGTTCGCCGGCGCTGGCAGCACGACGCTGTATGTGCTCGATTCCACGGTCGATCGGCTCCTGATCCAGGGGTCGCCGTCCGGCAATCCCAACGCGGGCGACCTGGCAGCCGTCGGGCCATTGGGCATCGACATTGCCAGCATCGCTGGATTCGACATCGCGGGCACCAACAACGCCGCGATCGCTGCGGTGAACGTCGGCACGGCCACGACATCCGATCTGTACAACATCAGCCTGACCACCGGCGCAGCCACACGCGTGAACACCATCGGCGGTGGCGAGCGTGTGCGCGGCGTGACGATGACGGCGATCCCGACGGCCACCGTATTCGGCCTCACCTCGGGCAACACGCTCGTCAGCTTCAAGGTGTCCTCGCCGGGCACGTTCGACACCTCGACGGCAATCACCGGCCTGCAAGGTGGCGAGAACGTGATCGGCATCGACTTCCGTCCGGCCAACGGCAAGTTGTACGCGGCGACGAGCGGTGGTCGTGTCTACACGATCAATCCGACGACAGCCGTGGCGACGCTGGCCGTGACGCTTGCGGCGGACGCGAACGACACGACCAATCCGTTCACGGCGATCATGGGCACGAACTTCGGCGTCGACGTCAACCCGGCCGCCGATCGGCTGCGCATCGTGAGCGATGCGGGCCAGAGCCTGCGCATCAACATGGACACCGGCGCGACCACGACGGATACGAATCTGAATCCGGGCACGCCGCTGGTCGTGGGGGCCGCTTACACGAACAGCTTCGCGCCGACGCCGGCAGCGACTCAGCTATTCGACATCGATCTCGCGACCTCGAGCCTGCTATTGCAGAACCCGCCGAACGACGGCGTGCTCACCGCGGTGGGCGCGCTGGACCCGATGCTGGCGTTCGTCAGCAATGGCGGCTTCGACATCGCAGGCGGAGATAACGGGCTGTCGCTGGCGTCCCTGACGGCGACTGCGGCCACGCAATCGTCGCTGTACCGCGTGAACCTCAAGACCGGTGCCACGACGTCGCTTGGCCTCTTGGGTCCTGCCGGTTCGGTCGTGTACGGCCTCGCCATCCAGCTGAAGTAGGGCAGCGGAAGGCGTACTGGAAGAGGCGCACCACCACCCAAGCGCCCGTTGGAGAGTCGGCCGTGGTTCCCCGGCCACGGCCGACTTGTCCATCAGAAGGAATAGCCGAGCGACAGGTAGTACTCGCGACCTCTGTTATAAGCGGCCTCGGCGTAACCGCTGGCCGACGTGAACGAGGGATTCCCACCCTGGGAATATTTTTCGTCACCGAGGTTGCGCCCACCCAGCGCCACGCGCCAGTTTCCATCCGCTGACAGATACGAGAGCGTCGCGCCATACAGCGTGATCGGATCGATCTGCGCGATCTGCACCGTGTTGCCTTCATCGAAGAACGTGCGCGACTGGTAGAACACATCTGCGCGCGGTGTCAGCGCAGCGCCGCCCGGCAACTTGAACTGATATGAGATGGCGCCATTCGCCTGCCAGTCAGGCGTGAAGGGCAGCTTGTTCGTGATGTTCACGCCGGTCACCGCACCGATGAGCGGATCGACGCGCTCGATCTTGTCGTGCAGGTACCCCACGCCGCTCTCGATCAGCCAGCGATCGGTGGGTACCCACGTGATCTCCAGCTCCGCACCATCGATGGACGCCTTGCCGGTGTTGAACAGGAACGGCGCCACGCCGATGCGATACGTGAACTGCATGCCTTCGTAGTTCGTGGAGAACGCCGCGCCATTCACGCGCAGACGCCGGTCGAAAAGATCCGTCTTGAAACCGATCTCGACACTGTCTGCCGTCTCTTCCTGGAACTGGTGCGGATCGGTCGGCAGCTTCGGTCGGTTGAAGTGGCTGTTCCAGCCACCGCCCTTGAACCCCTGCGAATAACTCGCATAGGTCATCACGCTGTCGGTCCAGTTGTACGTGAGACTTCCGGAAAACGTGCTCTTGGAGAACGTCTTCTCGTAGAGCTGCACGGGCAGCCACTTCACGTTGGGCGTGCGGAAATCGTATTCATCCGGGATCGAACCCTTCGTGTCGGACGTGTAGCGCGCGCCCACGGTGACACTCAGCGCATCGGTCAGGTTGTAGACGACATTGGCGAACCCCGCGTAGCTCTTGTTACGCACGAGATTGCAGTCGCAGTTGCTCGTGCCGTTCGGCGCCGTGCCGGGTGGTGTGAACGTGACGACGAGGAAGTCGTCCGAACGCTCCTTGAAGTAGTAGAGGCCGCCCACCACCGTCAGCGGCTTGTTGGTGTAGGCGAGCTGCAGCTCCTGGCTCCACTGGCTGCCTTCGGTCTGATAGCTCGTGCTCAGGATCGGGAATGGCGTGCTGTCGGCATCGCGCACGCCGGACCATTCGATCTCGCGGTACGAGCTGATGGACTTGAAAGCGAGTGTCTCAGTGATGTCGTAGCGGATGTTGACGCCCACGCCCTTGTTGCGCAGGTCGCTGTTCACCTGCGTGGCGCCATTGTTCTCGTACGGGCCGCCGAGCAGGAAATTGTTCGCACAGCGAGGATCGTCGATGTTCGGCACCGGGCTCGGCGAAGGCGCGGCAGGTGCCGGCGGCGGCAGCATGCCAGGGCAACCGGCGGCGTAACTCACTGTGCGCGGGAACGCGCTCGTCGGATTGATCGCGACGTTCGCGAGTCCCGCGCCGTTCTCATCCGCGTTCGTGTAGTCCAGCATGAAGCGGATATCGAGCGCGTCCGTCGGTTGCCAGCGCGCTTTGCCGGTGAACGTGTACGTGTCGACGTCGCCGAGCTTTTTGCCGAGCCGCGGATAATCGATATAGCCGTCCTGCGTGCGCGTGCCGAACGAAAAGCGCGTCGCGAACGTATCGCTCACCGGCAGGTCGATGGCGCCAAATGCATCTCGCAGGTCGAAACTGCCGAAGCTCAGCTTGAAGTCGCCGCCGAATTCCTTGCCCGGGTCGCGAGTGGTGATGAGCACGGCGCCACCGATGGTGTTGCGGCCGAAGAGCGTGCCCTGCGGTCCGCGCAACACCTGCACGGACTCGATGTCCCTGAAATCCATGCTGCCGCCAACGCCGTGCCCCATGTACACGTCGTCGATGTAGAGACCCACGCCGGGATCGACGTCCGGTGTCGGATCGGTCTGGCCGATGCCGCGAATGGTGATGACCACGGCCGAGCTGTTGCCGGCGAGACGCGCGCTCGAATCGAACACCATGTTGGGGGTCGACTGGTCGAGCTCGTCCGTACGGAAAATCTGCTTGCGCTCCAGCGCTTCAGGCGTGAACGCAGTGATGGCGACGGGCGTTTTCTGCAGATCTTCCTGTACACGGCGCGCCGTGACGGTGACCTGTTCGAGACCAAAGGCTCCCTCTTCGCTTTGCGCCGGGCCGTCCTGCGCAGGTGCCGTCCGGTAGCCGAATGCAGCGATCAGTCCCACGGCAGCCGTGGTCGTCGCGTGTGCTCGCGAGCGCGTGCGCATGTGTCTCCCCCCTCAGGCATGCGAGGCTTGCGGTCATGATAAGAATCGGTCCAACATAGGAATAATTTATTTAATGAATCACGCGAATAGATCTCATGAATCCGTATCGCGTCGATCTGAATCTGCTCGGCATTTTCAATGCCATCCTGGAGACTGGCAGCGTCACGGCCGCAGCGAATCGCTACGGCATCACGCAGCCGGCGATGAGCAATGCACTCGCGCGGCTGCGCCGCCTGTTCGATGACCCGCTGTTCGTGCCCATGGCAAACGGCATGCGGCCCACACCATTTGCGCTCGAGATCGCCGGCACGGTGAATCGCGGGCTGCACGCGTTCGAGGAAGCGTTCGAGCATCACAAGCGCTTCGACCCCCTGCACAGCCGGCGCCTGTTCCGTTTTCACATGACGGATATGGCGCAGATGATTTTTCTGCCGCGCATCCTCGCGCGCCTGCGCACGATGGGACCGAATCTGCAGGTGGATGCACGCACGCTCGACGCGCAGTCGATCCGCCCGGCGCTCGAGGAAGGGCAACTCGATTTCGCCGTGGGACGTCTACCCCGCCTGCGCGGCCGCGGGCTGCGTCATGTGCGATTGTTTCGCGATCACTACGAAGTGCTGATGCGCGCGGATCATCCGCTCGCGGGAGTGCCGCTCAAGCAGAAACAGTTTCTCGGCGCGGATCATGGCGTGGTGAAGGCGTTCGGCGGCGCACACCAGGTCGTCGAGGACACGCTGACGCGCCTCGCGGCACGCATCGTTCTGCGCATTCCATACTTCATGGTGATCCCGACGATCATTTCGCGAACGGACGCGCTGTTCACGGTGCCCTCGCACCTCGCGCTGGCGCTCGCCGGCAGCGGCGGGGTCTATGCCTCATCCGTTCCTATCGAGATTCCGCGCTTCGACGTGTGCGTCTACTGGCACGAGCGCTTCGATACCGACCCTGCCATGCATTGGATGCGCGCGCTGCTCACCACGCTGTTCGCACCCGCGGATATGCCCAGCGACTAGTTGACGACCGCGCTCTTGTAGTCGCACACGGGCGCTTCATCGAACATGTCGCGCTCATGAATCCACTTTTGCGTCGACTCGAACGTCTCCTGCGAGTACGGCAGGAACACCACGCGCTCACCAGGGCCGAATAGCCGCACGTCGATACGATCCCTGTAGCGCGCCGGAATCTCCCTGCCATAATGTTTTTTGTATAGCTCTGGGGCGACATCGATATCCATCTGCGCCCGCTTGAGCGCCCGGAAGTACTTCTCGATGTCTTCAGTTGGTGTCAGGGGCGGGACCATGAACCCGCCCATGAACGACGCATCCACGATCTTGCGCATCCCGAGCTGCTCGCACACGTAGTACGCAGGGCCCCACACGGTGAGCGCCGGCACGTCGCCATCGAAGCCCGCATCCACGCGTGCCCAGGGCATGCCGCCAAACTTGAGCTTGATGTCGTCCGCTTTCAGAAACGGCTCGAGCGCCTGGATCGTCGTGTAATGGCTGCCTGAGCGGTAGCCGACGGCAATTTCGCGCCCAGCGAGATCCTCAGGCCTGCGGATCGGCGAATCCGCTCTCACCATCACCGCACCAGGCATCAGCGAATACGCGCTCGCCCACATTCGCCCGACGTTACGCGCTGCCGCTTCGTTCACGGTCCAGTGGCAGGCGCAGGAGATGTCCGATTGCACGGCGCCCTTGTTGCCGCCACCCTGCTCGTACATCTCGTACGCACCCGAGCGAATCTCACGCAATGCGCCTGTTGCCGGATCAACGTCCTTCGCGCGGTTCTCGCGATCCTCGTCGCCGACGATCCGGTAGCTCAGGCCCTCCTCGCGGAAATACCCTTTTTCGTCGGCAATCCAGTCGTGCAGACGGCCATGTGGGCGAATAACGAACTCGGTCATCGCGGCGCTCCGGCAAATTTACAGGGCATTTACAAAGTGACCGTAACACAGGACATCGCGTCCGCAAAAAAGCCAAGGTCACCCTGCGCTTTCGGACCCATGGCTGGCACAAGATGCGAAGCATGCTCCCGGATGCACCCGCTGCGACGATATGTATGAAACACAGGACAACCCGAGCGACAGGTATCTTTCGGGAGGCACACTCTTGTGCCACGTTCCTGTAGTTGACGTGAACGAGATGTGCCAGGGATCGGGTCGAATGCCGGAAGTCGCCCAACATGAAACCGTGTCCACGATGTCAGTCCATCCAGAGCTGGACCCTCGGCGATGGACGTTTCAAATGCCGCGTCTGTGATGCTCGCTACAGCTGGAAGTCGGTATGGGATTCCGTCCGACTGCCGGAAGACGCCAAAGAGCACCTCGTCGAGAAGTTCGTACAAGGTGTCTCGGTCTACCGCCAGCGTCACGACGCTGGCGCGTGCGTAGACAGCCGCGAGCGGTTCTACAGGCTTGCGCGCGCGGTGTGCGCGCTCCAGGCGCGCGTCACGCGCAACTCAACCTGCGTTGCGGTCAGCCCTACGTTGCGTCAGGGACCACGCACCTGCATGCGCGGCTGGGCGACCACGCGCGCCGTCATGATCATCGGCATCTCCGAAGAGAACGGCGCGGTACGGATCACTCCGCCCTCGCCCGCCGCCGCGCTCGAAATCCTGCCGACCTTGAGTGAGCGCGCAGCGATCGGTGGCGTGTACCGGGTGTACGAAAATCTCGCCTTTGCGAGCCTGCAGGTGCAGGGGGACTACGTCGTCATCCGCCGTAGCAGCACACCGCTGGCGATGAGCTCCATCGACGCTTTCTGGGACTACGCACGCGAGCGGCTGCAGACCTTCCACAAGATCCACTGCAAGTTCGTGCACCTGTATCTTGGCGAGATGTGCTTCCGCTTCAATCACCAGGACACGGAGCTGACCACACTCGTTCGCGAGCTGTTGCAGTCGACTTCGAGCAGCGACGTGCGAGCTGTGCTGCGCGACTCGTTCGCGCAGTCCGGGCGCCATGAGCGCCGCCTCAGGTGGACTCCGGCACGACTTCCAGAATGATCTTGCCGCGCACGTGTCCGTCGCGGCTCTCTTCCCACGCCTTGCCGGCATCGGCAAGTGTCAGGCGCTTCGCAACGGGAATGTGGAGCTTGCCGGCGTTCGCTAGGTCGACGACCTGAGGCAGCATCTGGCCGTTCACTGAGCCCGTCACCTCGCAACGGATCTTCGCAGCCGCGCAGGGCTCTGGGGGCGCGGGACCGACGATCGAGACGAGCACGCCGCCCTGCTTCACCACACCGATGGAACGCGAGCCTGTGTCGCCATCCACGGTGTTGAGCACCACGTCCACGTTCCTCACCTTGTCTTCGAATTTCGTGGACCTGTAATCGATTGTTTCGTCCGCGCCCAGCGATTTCAGGAACTCGTGATTGCGTGCGGAGGCCGTGGCGATCACGTAAGCGCCGCGCGCCTTCGCGATCTGTACGGCAACTGACCCCACACCACCCGCGCCGCCGTGGATCAGCACCTTCTGTCCCTTCTGAACGTCCGAGACCGTGACCATTGCGCGCCACGCAGTCTCCGCGACGACGCCCATGCCGGCCGCTTCCGAGAACGACATCTTCGTGGGTTTGGCAGCGATCGCGTTGACCGAGGCGACCATGTATTCCGCATACGATCCGGCGCCAACGCCGATGACGGCGTCGCCGACTTTCCACTGACCCGCGGACGGACCCACGGCATCGATGACACCTGAGAAGTCGCGGCCTGGCGTCGAGCTCGCGCCCGGCGCGGCGCGTGCAGCCAGTTTCCAGTCCACCGGATTCACGGAGGCTGCGTGCACTTTGACGCGCACCTGCCCGGCGCCGGGTTCCGGAATCGGGATGGTTTCGACCTTGACGACGCCGTCCCTGACCACCGCCGCGCGCATCGAGCCCGCCGCGGCAGCCTCGACACTCACGATGGCCAGTGCACTGGAGAAGAGCCATGAAGTCAGTACGCGCGCGCTCATATCGTTCAAATCCTTTCGCTTCAGGCGGCCTTCGCCACCTCGACCCGTTGTGCCGCCATGGCCCGGACTTTGGCCGGAGCCGTTTCCTGCAGGAAGAAGCACAGCACGCCGCCAATCGCGGCGCAGACGACCATCATCAGAATGGGCGTCGTGATGCTCGACATGTCGGCAAGCTTGCCACCGAGCGAAACGATGCCAAATCCGCCCACCACTTCGCCTGCACACACGACTAGACCCATCGCCGTGGCTGCATATTTCCGCGAGATGCTTTCGCCGGGAATCACGCCCATGAACAGTGGGAACGCGCCGGTCGCCGTCCAACCGATGAACATCAATGCACCGAGCGCGAACGTCGAGCCGTCGAAGTAGAGGCACGCCAGCGGCGTGATGATCCCGGCGAGACAGAAGGAGATCATGATCGCCTTGCGGCCGATGCGATCCGAAATGGCCGGCGCCAGGAATCCGGACACGGCGGATGCGAAACCCAGCACGCTCATCAACTGCCCCATTGTCGCGCCGGGGATGTGGCGATATTTCACGAAGAAATTCGGCAGGAACCCCCAGCCGAGAATCATCCAGCCCACCATGAACATCGAGATGGTGGAGCACAGCGCGATGTTCCGCACACGAATCATCTGACGTAGCGGCATCCGCGCCGGAGTGCTCGCGTCGCTCGTATCAACGGCCGCCGGCGCGGCCTTCGGCGGTTCGCGAACCCAGAGCATCACTGCGATCGCGCAGAGGAGCCCCGGGATGCCCGCGACGTAGAACGCCGCGCGCCAGCCATACGCCTCGGCGAGCGGCACGAGGACGAGCGGCGCCACGGTCTGCCCCATGAGGGCGGCGAAGAAGTTCTGCATGATGCCGGCATTGATGCCGCGCCGGTTGTCCGACGATGCGATGAGCATGATGGCCAGACACACCGGCAGGAACGGTCCTTCGACCGCGCCCATGATGAAGCGTGCAGCGACCAGGCTCGTGAAGGAATTGGCGAGACCGGACAGGATCGAACAGGCGGAGAAGATGAGCAGGAACGCCACCAGGAATGGCTTGCGCGAGCCCACCGCATCGGACCAGCGCGCGATGACGTACGCCCCAACCGCCCAGGCGATGGCGAGACTCGAGCTGACGAAGCCGACCTGCGTGTTAGTGAGGTGCAGGTCTGTGGTGATCCACGGCACGAGCACGGACGCTGCGGTCCGGTCGAAGAACGCCACGCCCCACGAGAAACCAAGCAACAGGAGCAGACCGTTTTCGTAGGTAAAGATGCCGCGCCGGGAAGTCATGAGCGTTGCCTCCGATGGCCCGGTCTCACGCCGGGCTCGTCCGGATCATAGTGCAATCCCCCTCCCCGGCCCGGCCCTTCGTCCTGCTGCTGACCGCAGCTTGCACGGCCGGGGGCCATGCCAATAGAGTGCCAGCCTCCTATGCGCAAACTCATCTTTGCGGTTTTCTCAGCGACCGCCGCCGCCCTCGCCTGCGCCCAAACCCCACCCCCATGCGAGCCGTGTGCCGCCTGGAATGTCACGCAAGCGCCCTTCCGGCTGTACGGGAATGCGTACTACGTGGGTGTGCGTGGCTTGAGCGCCGTGCTCATCACCTCGGATGCCGGGCACATTCTCATCGATGGGGATTTGCCGGAGTCCGTGCCGAAGATCGCTGAGAGCATCCGTTCGCTCGGCTTTCGCGTCGAGGACGTGAAGCTGATCCTGAACTCGCACGTTCACTACGATCATGCGGGCGGCATCGCAGAGCTGCAGCGGCTGAGCGGCGCGAAGGTGGCGGCGAGTGCGTCGAGCGCCAAAGTGCTGAAGAGCGGGCAGTCGGGGCCGGACGATCCGCAGTTCGGCATCCTGCCGCCCATCGCGAAAGTCGCGCGGGTGGACGTGTTCAAGGACGGTGAGACGCTGCGCGTCGGATCGTTGGCTGTGACCGCGCACCTGACTCCGGGACACACTCCGGGCGGAACGAGCTGGTCATGGAAGTCCTGCGAGAAGGAGCGTTGTCTCGACCTGGTGTACGCGGACAGCCTCACGCCGGTTTCCGCGCCCGGCTTCAAGTTCACCACGGGCGATGGCGTGAAGAGCTTCGAGAAGAGCTACGCGACGCTCGAGAAGCTGCCGTGCGATGTGCTCATCACCACGCATCCGGAGATTTCCGATCTCTGGGCACGACTCGAGAAACAAGCGCTCGTGAATCCGGAGGCATGCCGGAATCTGGTTGCCGGTGCCCGCGAGCGGCTGCGTCAGCGCATCGCTGAAGAGACCCCGAAATAGCAAACAAGGAGATCGTGTCATGGCCGAACTTCCTCGCGTCACGCTGTTCCATGCAGCCAATTCACGCTCGGCAGGCGCACGCGCGTTGCTCGAAGAGCTCGGCGTGCCTTACGACCTGCATGTGCTCAACCTGAAGAAGGGCGAACAGCGCGACTCGAAGTATCTGGCCGTAAATCCGATGGGAAAGGTGCCTGCGATCCTGCACGACGGACAGCTCGTTTCCGAACAGGGCGCTGTGTACGTGTACCTTGCAGACCTCTACCCGCACACCGGCCTGGCCCCGGCGATCGGCGATCCGCTGCGCGGGCCTTATCTGCGGTGGATGTTCTACTACGGCTCGTGCTTCGAGCCGGCGCTCATGGATCGCATGCAAAAGAATCCGCCGGCAGCGCCGTCCACGTGTCCCTATGGCGACTACGACACGGTGATGAAGACGATAAACGATCAGCTTGCCAAAGGGCCGTACCTGCTCGGCGAGAGATTCAGCGCCGCGGACGTGCTGTGGGGAATCGCGCTCAAATGGACGACGGGATTCAAGCTCGTGGCATTGACGCCGCAGATTCAGGCGTACATCGAGCGGGTAACGACGCGGCCTGCGCAGGTGCGTGCGGCGAAGAAAGATGAGGAGCTGGCCGCGAGTCAGGCCTGATATGCTCCAACGCCTGATTTGAGGCATCGGGGACGTTTTTCTTTTTGTGGGGCCTGCGGCCCCACGCCCCGCGGGCGGAGCGGTGACGTCATGACGTTGTATGGGCTTGCAGTGTTCGGTCTCGTTTATGCGCTGGCGGTTGCTTCGCCTGGACCGGGCGTGGCCGCCATCGTGGCGCGTTCGCTGGCGCGCGGCACGCAGGGCGCGCCGGCATTCATCGCCGGATTTCTGATCGGCGACATGATCTGGTTCACCGTCGCAGCGACCGGTCTCGCGGCCCTCGCACAGACTGCGTACACAGTGTTCGTTGCCGTGAAATACGCGGGCGTCGCGTACCTGCTCTTCCTGTCGTACCGGATGTGGACGTCGGCGGCCAAGCCCATCGAAAGCGAGGGCGGCGGCGAAATCGATGCCTCACAGCGGCCAACGCGGTTGTTCCTCGGCAGCCTCGCACTGACGCTAGGCAACCCGAAGACGATGGTGTTCTTCCTCGCGCTGCTGCCCACCGTGGTGAAGCTCGAAACGCTCACGGTGTCAGGGTTCATCGAGATCGCAGCAGTGATCTGCGTGGTGCTGCCCATCGTGCTCGGCAGCTATGCATACGCCGCGGCTCGGGCGCGTCGTTTGCTGAAGAGCCCGCGCGCGATTCGCATGGTCAATCGCGGCAGCGCTACCGCCATGGCCAGCGCAGCCGTCGTCATCGCCACGAAGTGAGCATGGGGGGCTGTGCCCCCTTTGATCAGAACGGGTCGGTCTTGCCCGTAGAGAAATTCGTGATCTTGCCGGTGCTCTCCATCGTGAGCCCCTCGATCACCTTCACGAGCTTGCCGACTTCTTCCTGAACCGACTTCGCCATCGGGTTGTCGGAAACCCCAGGCTTGCTGGCAACGAGAATCGGCTCGACCAGCGCAACGATCACGCCCTTCGGCTTCAGCGCGTGCGACAGCTTCACGGAGTACATGTTCAGCGCGGCCTTGCTCGCCCCGTAGTTCATGCCCGTCGCATTGGGAAACGTCATGCCGAAGGAGCCGACGAACGACGTCACGTTCACGATCTTCTTCTGCTGCGACCGTTCCACGTTCGGCGCGAACGCCTGCACCATGCGCATGGGCCCGAGCGTATTGATGTCGAAGTCGTTGCGCGCATCGTCGTAGTCGATCTTGTCGTACGGAATCGTCACTTTCGCCATGTCCGCCTGGAAAGTCGCTTCGACGCGTGCGGCATTGTTGATGAGCACGTCGATCGGCTGATCCCGATACTTCGCCGCGACCGCGCGAACCATCTCCGTGCTCGACACGTCGATGCGCTCGACGGCGACCTGCGGATATTTCTTCGCGAGCGCGCGCAGCTCCGCCATGCCTTCATCTTCAATCGGTCGACGCGCAGTCGGAATGACATTCCAGCCAGCCGCGGCGTACTGCTTCGCGAGCTCCAATCCGATGCCACGATTCGCACCGGTGATCAGAACCGTCGGCGCGCCCGGCTTGAAGGCAGCATTCGCCGCGAGCGGCGCGAGAACGAAAGCCAGGAAGAGAGCGAAGGTGCGCATTAGTTCACCGTGACGACGACTTTGCCGATTTGTTGATTCGATTCCAGGTACCGATGCGCTTCGACGATCTGCGCGAACGGGAACGTCTTCGCGATCACCGGCTTCAGATGCCCCTGCGCCAGCCCCTGCAGAATGAGCTGGTGCGCGCGTGCGTAGCGATGCGGTTTCCCCCAGATCTCCGAGGCGACCCAGCCCCTCAGGCTCAGGCCCTTCAGCGCCGCCGGCCAGTGCGGAAACACCGTCGGCTGCCCGCTCAGGCCTCCGTAGATGAACAGGATGCCTCGTTCGCTCATCGCCTGCGCGAGCTTGTCCACCTCCGGACCACCTACCGGATCGAACACGAGACGCGCGCCGCGACCCTCCGTGATGCGCATGATCTCCGCGACGAAGTCGGTCTCTTCCGTCGCCACCACGTGCTTCGCGCCCTGCTGAATCAGCGCAGCCTTCTTGTCACTGCGACGTGTGGCAGCAATGGGAACGGCGCCTGCCCAGTTGGCGAGCTGGATCGCCGCGACTCCGACGCTGCTCGAAGCAGCGCGAATCACGACGTAATCGCCGACACCCGCGCGCCCCACTTCCAGGATCGCGAGCGCGGTGAAGTACTGCATCCAGATTGAGGCAGCCTCGACGGGCGACAGCCCGGGAGGCGCAGGCAGCAGGCTCCTGACCGGAACGAGCGCCTTCTCCGCGTACAGCCCGATGGTGCCCTGGTGCGTGTTGGGCACGACGCATACGCGCTGCCCGACCTGAAAACCCTGCACGCCGGGACCGACCGCATCGATAACACCCACGCCTTCGTACCCGATGCGCGTCGGGAGCGTCGGTTTCTGCGGATAATTCCCCTGGCGGAACATCGCTTCCGCCCGATTGAGCCCCGCCGCCTCGACGTTGAGCCGCACCTCCCCTGCGCCCGGTGCGCCGACCTCAACGTCCTCGAATTCCATGACCTCCGGCCCGCCCAGCCGGCGAATGACCACAGCCTTGCTCATGACATCCCCCTCGAGAAACGGCTCGCGATCTTATCTGGACCACTGAACGCTGAGGGAAGGTAACAACGGTAGCGAATCGACCGGCCGCGTGGAGAACACTCCGTCCCCTGTCGCAACCAGCTCGCGGCAGCACGGGTTATTGCGATCCAGCGCATTGGTGAGCTCGAACGCAAGCGCGAGGTCGCTGCGCTCGAGTAGCCAGTGATAGCGCACCCGCATGTCCACCGAAAAATACGTCGACACCCGATCGGCGCCGCGCGCTCCAACCGTGGTGACGCCCGACTCCGTCGTCACGAGGTCGGTAATCGGCCAGCCCGAATGCGCCGTGCCGACGAGCGCCGCATCCCAGCGCCCCTTCTGCCAGGACGTGCCCAGCGAAAAGGCATGCCGCTGGTCCCAGCTCCGCGCAACCTCGACGCTGCTGATGTGGTCGAGCGCTTCGGCCCACGTGTACGAGGCCCACCAGCTGAAGGGATGCCCGCGGTAGTCGGCGCTCAGCTCCACGCCTCGCAGCTCCGAGCTGTCCGGCGCGACGCTCACGCGATCCGGCTCGAGCTCAGGGAGGATGGCGAGCCGGTCGAACAGGTTCTCGTACCGTACGCGTGGATCGAGCTGGCGCTTGCTGAAGGCTTCCGCGCGCAGCCCCACACCATTCATGAGCTGGCGATCGAGTCCGAGGATCAGGTGGTCCGAACGTTGCGGCCGATCGAAGCCCGTCATCCCGTCCTGCACGCGCAGCTCGTTCACGTCGTCCGACTGATGAAAGCGTCCCCACTGCACGCGCACCTGCGTCTCCGGGCTCAGTGCCCAGCGCAGCGCGAGTCGCGGGTCGAGCATCGTGTTGGCATCGAGCCCGAACCCGGACTCCCGCTCGACACGAAAACCCGTCTCGGTGGTCACGGTGGGCGTGATGTCCCAGCGATGCGAAACGAAGAAGTGCACACCGTGAACCACCGGCTTCTCGGAAAAGCGATTGAACGAGGCGGTGGGCTTGTTGAAGAGCTCTGCAACCGCAGGTGTGAAAGCGACGACGCTGCGATAGTCGTAGTCGGCGGACCCGGTGGTGAATTCGCCGCCGACCTGCAGTTCCTGCGTGAGTCCGAGCGGCGTCGAGAAACGCGTGCGCAGATCCCAGATGCTCGCGTCGCGCTCGTCGGCGAGATAACCGAAACCGATCAGCGGATCCGCGGACACGCCATGACGCGAGCTCGTAAGGTGCGTGTTACCGAGCCAGACGGTGAGCTGCGAGCCACCATCCCAATGCTGCTCGCCGCGCAACCACAGGTAGCGCGAGTCGCTTTCGAGCTGCGCGTGCTCCGTGTCGCTGTCGTTGTCGATGTCCAGGGAGTCCCGTGACCAGACGACGTAGCCCGAGACCTCGCGGTCCGCCGAGCTCATCCAGCGCAACCGGCCGATGAAATCTCCATAGGACGGCTCGGCGACACCGGGCGCTACTGCATCCAGCATGAGGCCGAGCGTGCCGATGCGGCCCATGGCGAGCCAGTCCCAGCCGTCATGTCCGCGCACCACGTCGGACCCGCGCGCGCTCGCGTTGAAGAAGCTCATGCCGAGACCGCGCGTCGATGCGCCATAGCGATCCGGCAAGCGCATGTCGAACACGCCGCTCATGCGTCCACCGAAGCGCGCGGGAAATCCGCCGGTGAACACTTCCATCGTGGCGAGCACCTGCGGATCGATCAGACTGAAGACGTTCTGATATCCGGAAAGGTGATACGGCTGACGGATCGGAAATCCATCGAGCAACGCGAGCACCTCATCCTCGCCACCGCCTCGCACGTGAGGCGCGGCGGAAAGCCCATTCATGGTGATGCCTGGCACGTGCGCCGCGCTTCGGAACGCATCGTCACGCAGGCCGGGGTAGGAATTGATCTGCGCGCGATCGAGGAGCTGGGCCGTGGCGACGTCCGGCCCTTCGCCGGGTTCGCGCGTGGCTTGCACGACCACGTCCGACTCGGGGTCTGCGGCGTAGGCCGCGGGCCCGGCCAGGATCAGAAGGCAGAGGAGTGTCCGTTCGGCGCCCACCACCGAATCGTAACCGCAGCGTTGGCGCGCGTCACGGCCACGAAACAGGTAAATGCCGGGGAATCGCGGTTGGATGCCACCTCACGGACCGTCCAACAGGGCATGCAGCCCCAAGGTCTCATCCCGGCAGCGCTCGCCTGCACCGTCGTGGCGCTCGCGAGCGGCACTGCGTCGGCCGGGGGCGACATTCTGCCGAGCGTTCGTTCCCGTACCACCGACAACGGAATCGCAAGACCCGAATACATTCCGTCGGATGCGGAGCTGGAAGAGGCCGGCGCGCGTGTCGGCAACGTGCTCATCGAACCGCGCAACATCTTCGATACTTCGCACCCGGACGAGGACAAGACCCTCTTCAGGCTGGCGAATGACCTGCACATCCGTACGCGAATCGCGACGGTGCAGGACCAACTGCTGTTCCGTCCGGGTGACATTTATCAGGGTCGCCTGCTCGCGGAGTCCGAGCGCATCCTGCGTGGCACACGCTATCTGCAGGAGGCGCACATCGTCCCGATCGCATACCACGATGGGATCGTCGACATCGAGGTGGTCACGCACGATGTGTGGACGTTGAACCCGGGCATCTCCTTCGGACGCAAAGGTGGCAAGAGCAGCACGGGCTTCAAGATCGAGGATCTCAATCTCCTCGGCATCGGCAGTCAGGTGAGCCTGGAGCGACAATCCGACGTGGATCGCACGTCGACGACGTTCCTGTATCGCGATCCCCAGCTTTTCGGGTCGTGGTGGACCGGCCTGGCGGACTACTCCGACAACAGTGACGGACGCGTGCGGCATCTCGCGCTCGAGCATCCGTTCTACGCGCTCGACACGCGCTGGGCTGCGGGCGTTTCAGCGCGGCAGGATGAACATATCGGCTCGCTTTACGATCTCGGCGACATCGTCGATCAGTTCGGCGCACGCGAGCGCACGGCGAGTGTCTACGGCGGTTGGTCGAAAGGGCTGCATCAGGGCTGGACGCAGCGACTGACCGCGGGCTTCACGTATGACGACACCGAGTTCAGCACCATCGTCGGCGAGACCGGTCCGACTTCTCTGCTGCCCGCGGACCGCAAGCTCGCGTATCCCTGGGTGGGCTACGAGTGGATTCAGGACGAGTTCGAAACCGCGCGCAATCGCGATCAGATCGAGAAGACCGAGGATGTGCTGCTCGGTCTGCGCGCTCACGTGCAGCTCGGGTACGCCGCGCCAACCTTCGGCGCGGATCGAAGCGCGATCGTCTTCAACGGCGGAATCTCGCGCGGCTTCGAACCCGGCGTGCGGCACAGACTCCTGCTCGCTTCGACGATCGAAGGCCGACGCGAGAACGGTGGTTTTGCGGACGTGCTGGGCGGCGTATCGGCGCGATACTACTTTCGTCAGTCCGATCATCGACTGCTGTTTCTTTCCGCGCTTGCCGACGTCGCTTCGAACCCGGATCTCGACCACCAGCTGCTCCTCGGTGGAGACAACGGGCTGCGCGGTTACCCCCTGCGCTATCAGGGCGGTGACGGGCGCTGGCTCATGACAGCGGAGCAGCGGTTCTTCACGAACTGGTATCCGTTTCGTCTCTTCAATGTCGGCGGCGCCGTGTTCTACGACATGGGCGGCACGTGGGGTGAGAACCGCGTGGGCCTGCACTCGCTCGGGACCCTGCGCGATGTCGGCTTCGGGCTCAGGCTCGGCAACAGCCGCTCCGCCCTCGGCAACGTTCTGCACGTGGACGTGGCCTTTCCTCTGGACGGCGATAAGTCCATAAGTCGTCTGCAATTTCTCGTAGAAACCCAGCGCAGCTTCTAGCTCCGGGGTCGCCCCTACTCCGTTCGAGAGACGGCCGTCTCCGCCGCCGGCACATGGCTGAGGTCATATCACGTGATATAACCTCACCATCTATCGTAGCAAGCTCTGCATTATGGACCGCGTCCGCAACCTCGGTTTCCTCCTCAAAGACGTCTCGCGCCTGTGGGTGCGCAATTTCGAGCAGCACTCCGACGAGCTCGGCATGACGCTCACGCACGCCAAGGTGCTCGTCTTCCTGTCGCGCAACGAAGGCACGACGCAGGTGCGTCTCGCCGAGCTCGCCGACACGGACCCGATGACCCTCGTGCGCGTGCTCGATCGCATGGAACGCGACGGCTGGCTCGAGCGGCGTCCGGATCCCAACGACCGGCGCGTCTATCGCCTCTTCCTGAAGCCCGCCGCTGACCCGGTGCTCGCGGAAATCATGCGCATCGGGGACAAGGCGCGCGGCGAAGCGCTGGCCGGCCTCTCTGCCGAAGAGCGCAATCTGCTGGTGACGCTCCTCGAGCGCGTCCAGACCAATCTCGTCGCCCTGGTGCCCGCGGGAAGCGAACCCCGGCGCGGCGGCTCCGACTTTCACAATCACCCGATGCGCGGGCGGCGTGGGCCGTTCGGCCATCCGCATCGGCGCAGAAAGACTTCTCCATGAACGACTCAACTACTCCATCCACCGGCGAACGGCTGCGCCGCATCCGACTGCCCCTCATGATTGGCGGCTCGGTCGTCATCGTGCTGATCGCGGCGTGGCTCTGGTTCGCCTCCGCGCGTTCCGAATCGACGAATGACGCCTACGTGAGCGCGGCGCGTGTCGCCATTAGCACGAACGTGCCCGGCCGCGTCATCGAGCTCAACGTGCATGACAACCAGCGCGTCCGTCGAGGTGCGGTGCTGTTCCGGCTGGACGACCGGCCGTACCAGCTAGCCGTCAACCAGGCGCGCGCGAAGCTCAACAACGCGCGCCTGCAGATCGAATCCACGAAAGCGTTGTACGGTCAGCGGCAGAGCGAGTTGCGCTCCGCGCAGGACACATTTGCCTACGAGGATCGCGAAGCCGCGCGCCAGAAACGCCTGCTCGCCTCTGGCATTTCCTCGCAAGCGCAGGTGGACCGTGCCGTGCATGCGCGGGACGCAGCAGCGCAGGCCGTAGCGGCCGCTCAGCAACAGATCGCGAGCGTCGTCGCGAATCTGGGCGGCGACCCGACGGTCGACCCGACGAAGCACCCTTCGGTGGAGCAAGCGCAGGCCGAGCTCGATCGTGCGCTGCTGGATCTTTCGTATACGAGCATCGCTGCGCCGGACGACGGCGTCGTCACGCAGGTTGAACGACTCCAGGTGGGCGATTACGTGAACGCCGCGAGCCCCGTGTTTGCGCTGGTCTCCACGCACGACTTGTGGATCGAAGCCAACTTCAAGGAAGTGCAGCTTTCCAAGATGCGCGCCGGGCAGCCCGCGACAGTGAAGATCGACGCGTACGGCGATCGCACCTTCAAGGCGCACGTCGCGAGCCTGAGCCCCGGCACCGGCTCGCAGTTCTCGGTGCTGCCTGCGCAGAATGCCACGGGCAACTGGGTGAAGGTCGTGCAACGCCTTGCCGTGCGCATCGAGATCGAAGATTCGGATCGTGCGCACCCGCTGTATGCGGGCCTGAGCGCGACGGTGAAGGTCGACACGCACGATCAGCAGGGCGCGCCGCTCGCGGACGATGAAGCACTGCCGCCCGCGGACGTCGCATCCAGCGACGCTGAACCGAAGGCTATCAAGCAGATCGCGACGAGCGGCCTCGGGGCGCGCTGATGGCCGAGGCCGTCGCAACTCCTGCGGTGGCTGAGGGGCCGGTCGCCAAGCCACTCAATCGCACGCTGATCACCGCCAGTGTGATGGCGGCTTCGATCATGCAGGCGATCGACACCACGATCGCCAACATCGCCCTGCCCCACATGCAGGGAAGCCTGTCCGGCACGCAGGATCAGATGGTGTGGGTACTCACGTCGTACATCGTCGCCACGGCGGTGATGACGCCGCTGGCCGCGTGGCTCGCCGTGCGCCTCGGGCGCAAGCGCGTGTTCCTCGCGTCGGTGATCCTGTTCACCATCGCCTCGGTGTTGTGTGGCATGGCCGAGTCGCTGTCGCAGATCGTCTTGTTCCGCACGCTCCAGGGCATCGGCGGCGCAGGCCTCCTGCCGCTATCGCAGGCGATCCTGCTCGATATCAATCCGAAGGAGCGGCACGGACGCGCGATGGCGATCTGGGGCATGGGCGTGGTGCTCGGGCCCATTCTCGGTCCCGTGCTCGGCGGCTGGCTCACCGAGGACTACAGCTGGCGCTGGGTGTTCCTCGTGAACATCCCGTTCGGCATTCTCGCCACCATCGGCATCATCGCGACCCTGCCGGAAACGAAGCCGAAGAAGTCGGAGTTCGACCTGTTCGGCTTCGCCGCGCTCAGCATCGGCATCGGCGCCCTGCAGCTCATGCTCGATCGCGGCGAGCTGAAGGACTGGTTCTCGTCGACGGAGATCCGCATCGAGGCGCTGGTCGCTGCGCTCGGCCTGTATCTCTTCTTCACGCACATGCTGACGGCCGAGCACCCGTTCATCAGTCGCGGCCTGTTCAAGGACCGCAATTTCGTGGTCGGGAGCGTGTTCATCTTCATGGTGGGTGTCGTGCTGTTCGCGACGCTCGCGCTGATGCCGCCGCTGATGCAGGGACTCATGGGCTACTCCGTGCTCACGGCGGGCCTCGTTTCCATGCCACGCGGCATCGGCACGTGGGTCGCGATGGCCGTGGTCGGGCGGATCACCGGCCTCATCGACGGGCGCTGGCTCATTGCCATTGGTTTCGGTCTGGGCGCGCTGTCGCTCTGGCAGATGGGCGGCATCTCTCCGGATGCGGACTCGCGCATTCTCATCGTGAGCGGCGTTATTCAGGGCTTCGGCACCGGGCTCGCGTACGTGTCGTTGACGGTCGTCGCGTTCGCCACACTGTCGGGGCAGTATCGCAACGAAGGCGCGGCGTTCTTCAACCTGATGCGCAACGTCGGCAGCAGCGTGGGCATTTCCACCATCCAGGCCTACGTCACGCGCGGCACGACCACTGCGCACGCAACGGTCACTGAACACATAACGCCCTTCAACACTGACGCTGCGCAAAGCCAGCTCGTACCGCCGCTCGATACGAGCTCCGGCCTGGCTACCATGAATCATGCGATCGACATGCAGGCGAGCTGGATCGGCTATCTCAACGCGTTCTATCTGATGATGATCCTGACTCTCCTCGTCATTCCTCTCATTCTGTTCGCACGCAAGGCCCGGCAGCAGGGCGGCGCGCAGGTAGCTGCCGAATGAAAATGCTCGTGTTCTTTTCCGCGCTGGTACTCACGGGGTGCGTGGCCGGTCCGGACTTCGTCTCACCGAAAGCACCTGCAGCCGAGCGCTATACGAGCGAGGAGTTGCCGAATATCCAGCTGGCGACACGCGCCGACGACACGGAGGAGTGGTGGACGCTGTTCCACTCGCCGAAGCTCGATGAGACCGTGCGCGCGGCATTGGCCGGCAATCGTGAGTTGCGTGTGGCGCAGGCGAACCTCGTTCAGGCGCGGGAGATTTACGCTGCGAGCCGTGGCGCCCGCTTGCCCGATGCAGAGATCGCGGCCATGAATGCGCGCAACAAGTACGGCGCCGCGTTCCTCGGCGGCTTTCAATTGCCGCCGTTCACGGCCTATTCGGTCGGTGTGAACGTCAACTACGTCCTCGACTACACGGGTGGCGTGCGTCGGTCGATCGAAGAACAGCAGGCGCTCGCCGAGGCTCGCGAGCACGAGGCGACAGCTGCGCATCTGTCACTCACTGGGAACGTGGTTCTGCAGGCGATGGCCATTGCATCCGCGCGCGCCCGCATTCGTGCCGCTGAAGGGATTCTCGAAGAGGATTCGCGCAACGTGGAGCTCGTGCGCAAGGCGCTCGATGAAGGATCCGTCGCGCGCGTGGACCTGCTCACCGCGCAAAGCGAGCTCGCACAGGATCAGACGCTGCTGCCGCCGCTTCGTCAGGAGCTCAGCGCTGCGCGACATGCGTTGGCGGTCCTTGTCGGACAACCGCCTGGTAACTGGTCGCCGCCGGATTTCGAGCTGGAAGATTTTGTGCCGCCCTCCCCACTTCCGGTGAGCCTCCCTTCCGAGCTTGCGCGCCGGCGCCCTGACATTCGCGCGAGCGAGGCCGAGCTTCACGCTGCGACCGCCGGAGTCGGCGTCGCTACTGCGAATCTCTATCCGCAGATCAAGCTCACGGGTTCGATGAGCCAGCAGGCGCTCAAGGTCGGCGACCTGTTCGATGACTCCGCGTTCGCGTTTGGTCTCGCGGGGAATCTGACCGCGCCGCTGTTCAACGGTGGCAGATTGCGCGCCGAACGACGCGCTTCCGAAGCAGCACGTCAGGCTGCGCTCGCCAGCTACGAACAGACTGTGCTATCCGCTTTCGGGCAGGTGGCCGATGTGCTCGCCGCGCTCGAACACGACGCCGAGCACATCGCCGCTCAACAACAGGCGCTCGATGTCGCCGAGAACAATCTCACGCTCACTCGCGAGAGCTACAGCGCGGGCAACGTCGGTGTTCTGCAGATTCTGGACGCAGAGCGCGCCGTGCAACGCGCCCGCATTGGAGTGGCCGGTGCCCAGGCCCAGCGCCTACAGGATTCCGCAGAGCTGATAGTCGCCCTCGGCGGCGATTCACCGATCGCTCCAACAACCACGGCGCGCACGCCGTAGAGAGTTATTGGGCGACTTTGGCCGGCGTGCCTGAAGGCAATCGCGAGAGCAGGTTCGACAGTGCGTCGGGGTCGAGTGGCTTCACGAGGTGCGAATCGAAGCCGACTTCGCGTGAGCGGCGGCGATCTTCATCCTGGCCCCAACCCGTCAGCGCAATCAGCACCGTCGCCTTGCCCCAGGGCTCGGCACGAATGCGGCGCGCGACCTCGTACCCATCGAGCTTCGGCATACCGATGTCGAGGAGCACGACATCCGGCCGGCATTGCGCGGCAACTTCGAGCGCTTCCGCTCCATCACCGGCAGTGTGAACTTCATGTCCATCGCACTGGAGGAGAGTCGCGAGACTATCCAGCGCGTCCCGATTGTCGTCCGCGAGCAGGATTCGATGACCGGATTTCGTGCCGTTCATACCTTCTGGCTTTACAGGAGTTGATTGCATGGCGTGTCGTGACCGCTGTACGCGTAGCGGCAGTCTGATGAGGAATTCGCTGCCCATGCCCGGGCCGTCGCTGTAGGCAGTAACGCTGCCGCCGTGCATCTGCACGAGCTGGCGCACGAGCGCAAGGCCGATCCCAAGGCCGCCCTGTGCCCGATGAGCCGCGGCGTCCACCTGGGTGAAGAGCTGGAACAGCCGAGGGAGCAACGCCGGCGGAATGCCGATGCCATTGTCACGCACGCGGATATCGACATCCGTGCCTGTGCGGCGCGCGCTGACCACGATGCTGCCGCCCGGGTCCGTGTACTTCGCCGCATTGTTGAGCAGATTCCCGAGCACCTGCGTGAGCCGCGTAAGGTCGCCCTCTACTTCGAGCTGCTCTTCCGGCATCTCGACAGCAAGCTCGTGCCGCTGCTCGGCGATGAGCGGCTGGATAGTCTCGATGGCACGCGCCACGATGGTGGCAACCGACACAGGCTCGCGACTCAGATTGATATTGCCGCGAGTGATGCGCGAAACGTCCAACAGGTCGTCCACGAGCCGCGTCAGGTGCTTCACCTGGCGCTCGACGACATCCCGCGACCAGGAGAGCTGCGGATCCGTCAGCGCGCTCCGGCGCATGATCTCGACGGCATTACGGATCGGTGCGAGCGGATTTCTGAGCTCGTGCGCGAGCACGGCGAGGAACTCGTCCTTGTGCCGATCCGCTTCCTTCAGCGCCGCCTCGGCGCGCGCACGCTCGGACACCTCGCTCTGGAGCACGCGATTGGTCTGCTCCAGCTCGGTGTTGGCCCGCTTGAGATGCGAGTTCAGCCGCTCGAGCTCGCGCGTCTTCTCCTCCTGCAGATGCGTGTTCGCGAGCTCGAGGCGCTCGTTTGCCTGCGCCAGGCTCCGATTCAGCTTCTGCAGCTCGCGCCGTTGCAGGTGCAGCTCCACGAGCACCGACACCTTGCTGCGGAGGATTTCGGGCACCACCGGGATGTACACGTAGTCGACAGCGCCGAGCTTGTAGCCCTTCAGCCGGTCGAGCTCGGTGACGTGCACGCCGGTGACGAAGATGATCGGCGTCTTCTCGAAGCGCGGATGCTCGTGGATGAGCGTCGCCGTTTCGAAGCCGTCCATCTCCGGCATGCTGACATCGAGCAGCACGACGGCGAACTCGTCTTCCATGAGGCACTTCAGGGCCTCGACGCCCGAGCTGGCGTGCACGAGATTCTGGCCGAGGTCGGACAGGATCGTCTCGTAGGACAGGAGACGCGCCGGCTGGTCGTCGACCAGCAGAATATTTACTTTGTTATCGTCGCGGTTCATGCGTCAGTTTTTTCAGCGATGCAGCCACATCCGCACGAGTGAGAGCAGCTGATCGGTGTTCACCGGTTTCGCAACATAGTCGGAGGCGCCCGCCTCCAGGCACTTCTCGCGGTCGCCCTTCATCGCCTTGGCCGTCAGCGCGATGATCGGCAGGTAGCGGAACTTCGGGTTGCTGCGAATCCGGCGCATCGTCTCGTAGCCGTCCATCTCCGGCATCATGATGTCCATCAGCACGAGCGACAGGTCGCCCGCCTTCTCGAGGACATTGATCGCGTCCTGCCCCGTGGTGGCGCTCACCACCTCCATGCTGTGACGCTCGAGCAGGCTGTTGAGCGCGAAGATGTTGCGGATGTCGTCGTCCACTACCAGCACTTTCCGTCCCTGCAGCGGCTCATCGCTCTGGTGGAGCGTCTCGATCATCTGCTGCTTGGACTCCGGCAGGTCTGCGATCACCCGGTGCAGGAACAGCGCCGTCTCATCGAGCAGGCGCTCGGGCGAACGCACGCCCTTCAGCACGATGCTCTTCGCCTTCTTGCGCAGCTCTTCCTCTTCGCTGGGCGAGAGGTCGCGCCCGGTGAACACCACGATGGGCGTCTCGCGCAGCTTCGGATCCTGCTGGATCTCGGTCAGCAGGTCGAAGCCCGAGATGTCCGGCAGTTTCAGGTCGAGCACTACGCAGTCGTAGGGATGATCGCGCATGGACTTGAGCGCTTCCGCGCCGGTGGTCGCCTGCGTGATCTCCACATCCTTGTGCCCGATCAGCTCCGCGATGCTCATCTGCTCGGCCGGATCGTCCTCGATCACGAGCAGCCGGCGCATGCGGGGCGCTGCGAAAGTCTTGATGCGGTCGAATGCCGTCTCCAGTCCGTCCGTCGTGAGCGGCTTGTTCATGAAGGCGAACGCGCCGTGCTCGAGGCCGTACTGCCTCTCCTCTTCCACCGTGAGGATCTGCACGGGGATATGGCGCGTGTTCGGGTCGCGCTTCAACTGGTTGAGCACCGTCCAGCCCAGCATGTCCGGCAGGAACACGTCGAGCGAGATGGCGGTGGGTGCATGTTTACGCGCCAGGAGCAGCGCGTCCGCGCCGTTCTTCGCGACCAGGCCTTTGAAGCCGCGGTCGCGTGCGAGGTTGAGCAGCACCTTCGCGTAGTGCGGATCGTCCTCGACAATGAGCAACGATAGCTCGCCGGGCTGGAGCGATTCCCGGTCGTCCGGCACATCCTCGGAGCGCGCGGCCGGCAGCACGATCGGCTGGAACGGCGCCGGCGCATTCTTCGCCGGCAGGGCCTGGACCGTCTGCCTGCCATACGCCGGGCCCGTGTACACGAGCGGCAGATACAGCGTGAACGTGCTGCCGCTGCCCGGCGTGCTGGTGAGACGGATCTCACCGCCGAGCAGGTTCGCAAGCTCGCGACTGATCGCGAGACCGAGACCGGTACCGCCGTATTTGCGCGCGGTACCGGCATCGGCCTGCTGGAACGCTTCGAAGATGATCTTTTGCTTTTCCGGCGGGATACCGATGCCGGTATCGCTGACCGAGAACTCGACTACCGCGCCCGCGTTACTGAGCGGATGGTCGAGTGTCCACCCCCCGTTGGCGAGGCCAACGTGCAACCGGACCCCACCGTCGCTCGTGAACTTGAAAGCGTTCGACAGCAGGTTCTTCAACACCTGCAGCAGACGCTTCGAGTCCGTGGTGATGGTGCGGCCCAGATTCGAATCGAAATGGGTCGTGAAGGAGAGCTTGCGCGACTCGGCCTCGTGGCGGAAGTTGCGCTCGATCGTCTCGCGCAGGTGCGTGAACAGCAGGTCCTCCGACTCCACCGTCACCGTGCCCGACTCGATCTTCGAGAGATCGAGAATGTCGCTGATGAGGTTCAGGAGGTCCGTGCCGGCGCCGTGGATGGTCTTGGCGAACTCCACCTGCCGCGGCGAGAGATTCTTGTCCGCATTCTCGGCGAGCTGCTGACCGAGGATCAGGATGCTGTTGAGCGGCGTGCGCAGCTCGTGCGACATGTTCGCCAGGAACTCGGACTTGTAGCGCGAGGTGAGCGCCAGCTCAGCGGCCTTCTCTTCCAGCGCGCGGCGCGCCAGCTCGATTTCCTCGTTCTTGCGCTCCACCTCCGCGTTCTGCTCGGCGAGGAGCTTCGCTTTCGTCGCGAGCTCTTCGTTCGTCTGCTGCAGCTCCTTCTGCTGGGTCTGCAGCTCCGTCGCCAGCTGCTGGCTCTGGCTCAGCAGGCCCTCGGTGCGCATCGTCGCTTCGATGGTGTTGAGCACGACGCCGATGGAGCCCGTGAGCTGCTCGAGGAACGCGAGGTGCGAAGCCGTGAATTCATACAACGACGCCAGCTCGACGACGGCCTTCACCTGGCCTTCGTACAGCACCGGCAGCGCGATGATGTTCCGCGGCTTCGCGCGCATCAGCCCGCTGCGGACGTGGATGGCGTCCTCGGGAATATCCGAAACCAGGATGCGCTGGCGATCTGCCGCGCATTGCCCGACGAGCGCCTCGCCCACGCGGTAGCGCCGCGGCTCGGCGCTCTCGCTGGGGTCCGCGTAACTGGCGAGCTGCTTGAGGCATGGGCTGCCAGTAAAGGTATCCATCACGTACACGATGCCGTGCTGGGCGTCGATCAGCGGGCACAGCTCGGACAGCAGCATCTGGCCTACCGCCACGAGGTCTCGCTGTCCTTGCATCATGCGGCTGAACTTCGCGAGGTTGGTCTTCAGCCAGTCCTGCTCGGTGTTGCGCGACGTCGTGGCGCGCAGGTTGCCGATCATCGCGTTGATGTTGTCCTTGAGCGCCGAGACCTCGCCGCGCGCGTCAACCTGAATCGACCGCGTGAGGTCACCCTTGGTCACCGCAGTCGCCACTTCGGCGATGGCGCGCACCTGCGTCGTGAGGTTGGCCGCCAGCAGGTTCACGTTCGCGGTGAGATCCTTCCATGTGCCTGATGTGCCAGGCACGTGCGCCTGTCCGCCCAGTCGACCTTCCACGCCGACTTCGCGTGCGACGGACGTCACCTGCTCGGCGAAGATGCCGAGGGTGTCGGTCATGCTGTTAATGGTGTCGGCGAGCGCCGCGACTTCACCTTTCGATTCCACGGTGAGGCGCTGATTGAGGTCGCCTGTAGCCACCGCGGTCACCACTTTCACGATGCCGCGCACCTGACCCGTGAGGTTGTTCGCCATCACGTTCACGTTGTCGGTGAGGTCTTTCCACGTTCCCGCGACGCCGGGCACCATGGCCTGACCACCGAGCTTGCCCTCGGTACCGACTTCACGCGCTACGCGCGTCACTTCGGCCGCGAAGCCGTTGAGCTGCTCCACCATCGTGTTGATGGTGTTCTTCAGCTCGAGGATCTCGCCCTTCACGTCCACCGTGATCTTGCGCGACAGGTCGCCGCGCGCGATAGCGGTGGAGACTTCAGCGATGTTGCGGACCTGGCCCGTGAGGTTCGAGGCCATCGAGTTCACGTTGTCGGTCAGGTCCTTCCACGTCCCCGCGACACCCGGCACCACGGCCTGACCGCCGAGTCGACCTTCGGTGCCGACCTCGCGCGCCACGCGTGTGACCTCGGCCGCAAAACCATTCAGCTGGTCCACCATCGTGTTGATGGTTTCCTTGAGCTGCAGGATCTCGCCGCGCACGTCCACCGTGATCTTGCGCGACAGGTCGCCGCGCGCGATGGCCGTGGCCACTTCGGCGATGTTGCGGACCTGGCCTGTAAGGTTGCCCGCCATCGAGTTGACGTTGTCGGTGAGGTCCTTCCACACACCGCTCACGTCCTTCACGTCCGCCTGACCACCGAGCTTGCCTTCGGTGCCGACCTCGCGCGCCACGCGGGTCACTTCAGCTGCGAACGCGTTGAGCTGGTCCACCATCGTGTTGATGGTTTCCTTGAGCTGCAGGATCTCACCGCGCACGTCCACCGTGATCTTGCGCGACAGGTCGCCGCGCGCGATGGCCGTGGACACGTCCGCGATGTTGCGGACCTGGCCCGTGAGGTTCGAGGCCATCGAGTTGACGTTGTCCGTGAGATCTTTCCAGGTGCCCGCAACGCCCGGCACATAGGCCTGACCACCGAGCTTGCCTTCGGTGCCGACCTCGCGCGCCACGCGCGTGACTTCCGACGCGAACGAACGCAACTGGTCCACCATCGTGTTGATGGTTTCCTTGAGCTGCAGGATCTCACCGCGCACGTCCACCGTGATCTTGCGCGACATGTCGCCGCGCGCGATGGCGGTGGAGACTTCAGCGATGTTGCGAACCTGGCCCGTCAGATTCGACGCCATCGAGTTGACGTTGTCAGTAAGGTCTTTCCACGTGCCCGCGATGCCGGGCACGATGGCCTGGCCGCCGAGCTTGCCCTCCGTACCGACTTCGCGCGCTACGCGAGTCACTTCGGCCGCGAAGCTGTTGAGCTGGTCCACCATGGTGTTGATGGTGTTCTTCAGCTCGAGGATTTCGCCCTTCACGTCCACCGTGATCTTGCGCGACAGGTCGCCGCGCGCCACGGCCGTAGTCACTTCGGCGATGTTACGAACCTGCGAGGTCAGGTTCGTCGCCATCGCGTTCACGTTATCGGTAAGGTCTTTCCACGTGCCCGCCACGCCCGGCACCACGGCCTGACCACCGAGCTTGCCTTCGGTGCCGACCTCGCGCGCTACGCGCGTCACTTCCGACGCGAACGAACGGAGCTGGTCCACCATCGTGTTGATGGCGTCCTTGAGCTGAAGGATTTCGCCGCGCACGTCGACAGTGATCTTGCGCGACAGGTCACCGCTCGCGATGGCGGTGGCTACTTCCGCGATGTTGCGCACCTGGCTCGTGAGATTGCCGGCCATGGAGTTCACGTTGTCCGTGAGATCCTTCCATGTGCCAGCGGCGCCCGGCACCATCGCCTGACCACCGAGCTTGCCTTCGGTGCCGACCTCGCGCGCCACGCGCGTCACTTCGGATGTGAACGCGCTCATCTGCTCCAGCATCGTGTTCACGATGGTGGCGGAACGCAGGAAGTCGCCCTTCAATGGCCGCCCGTCGACTTCGAGGCTCATTGCCTGCGACAGGTCGCCTTTCACCACGGATGCAATCGAGCGAGTGACTTCGGCAGTCGGCCACAACAAATCGTCGATGAGCGTGTTGACGGACGTTTCCATCGTGCCCCAGGCGCCTGCACGGCGTTCCATCGAGACGCGATGACGCGTGCGACCATCCTTACCCACCGCCTGTCCGGCGCGGTCGAGCTCGCGCGCCATGCGCTGATTCGCCCCCACGATGTCGTTGAATGTGTCGGCAACCTTGCCGGCGAGTCCGGTCTGGTCGCTCGGCATGCGGACGGAGAAGTCTCCGTCGCGCACGGCTTGCAGCGCGCGCAGGAGCTTGCGCATGTTGACGTCATCCGCGCTGGCGGTGGCGCCGTTGCCATTGAGGGTCTTGCCGTTCGGGCGCGCGGCAGAGGGGCGCGCCACGGCACCGCGCGACTTGCGGCGACGGCCTGGGCTTTGGACATCCATTAAAAGGCTCCGGAGAGGGTGCGGAGGCTCCGCACAGGGGCGACGGTTGCCACGGGCAACACGAAATGCGGCGCACGGGATACGCCGTGAAACTTATATTGTTCAATCACGGAGAAACTCCCGGGTAGACCCCGCGTCTCCGTGCGACCTCAAATGCCCCGAAATCGTCGTGTAATTGCTTTAATTCAGCCGCGGCAAAATAACAGAAGAATACGACCGAGCAAGGGAAATCTGCGTCTGGAGCGTCGCCTGCATGCGACCGGCCCCGTTCCCGCCTCGGCATTTTTCAACGTCCCGCCGCGCGCCGCGTTCCCGACTTGCCAGGGCGGAGGCCGTCAGGAAGTTGCCTCCACTTTAGCGAGTTGGCCGCGTCCACGGGCGCTGCCCAAGGTTGGCGCGCGACACCGCTTCGCCCCGGCAACCCCCGCCCGCACGCTGCCCGAAGGGCATTCACTAGGGTTCTGCTGAGAAGGCCAGCAGAACATTTCCGGGTTGTCCGTTGATCCGGCCGTAGCCCGAGTTCACGAACAGCATGCCGCCTGCGACGGTGGCGCCACCATGATCCAGTGAGCCGCCGGCCGCAGCGACGCCGTTCACGGTCTCGAAGGCCTGCCCGGTGTCGAAGTCCCAAACAACTTTCCCATTCGCTGCCGAATACGCGCGCAGATGGCCATCATGCGATCCCGAGAACACGACCCCGGGCATCGCAGAGACTGCTTGCGACTGGGCGGCGCTGCAGCTTCGCGGACCCCAGCTGCATACCGGCGGTGGCGGCTCCTGACGCCAGGCGACCTTTCCATCGGCAATGCTCAGCGCCGTGAGGCCACCTGGCTTGCCCGTGGGCGCAACGATGTCCGACACGGCGACATACATATGTGTAGCGTCCGCGGCTCCACCCCATTCGATGCCACCGAGGCTGCTGCCCGCACCGACACGCGCCATCCAGAGCTGCTTGCCGCTTGCGGGGTCGAGCCCATACACCTGACCGGATTTCTGTCCCGTCAGCAACACCTGCCGGCCATCCGGCAGCGTGCGCAGGATGGGTGAGGTACCGAAGTCCACATCAGGGCCAAGCGTCTCGGGGCACGCGCCCTGCCCAGCGGTGCTGGCCGTGTCGCAGCCCACGATGTAGTTGTCGTTCGCGAGAAGCTGGTTGATCCAGCGAATGGCGCCGCTCTTCATGTCGAGCGCGAGGATCGAATCCGTGCGAGGCGCCGGACGGTCCGTGTAGGAGTTGCCGGTGCCGATATAAAGCAGGTTACGTTTCGGATCGAGGGTCGGCGCGGACCACACCGCAGCGCCTGCGGGGCCATAGAGCTGGATGCCATCCTTCGTCTTGCGGTAGGGCTTCGCCTTCTCATCGATCGTGTAGGTCTGCCAAATCACCTTGCCGTCGCCCGCATCGAGCGCGGCAACGCTGCCCCTGAACTTGCAGCACTCATAGCGCGGAGCGGCCGCCGAAAGCTCTTCGAGGGACGATACGGGTACGTAGAGGCGCTGCCCGTGATAGACGGGAGCGCCACTGATGCGTGCATCGGGATGCTCATCGAGCCGCCGCTGCCAGAAGGGCTTGCCGCTGGTCGCATCGAGAGCATAGACGGTCGCCGAGTCGTCGCCGAACACGACGGCGAGTCGCGACGCGGACGCGCCTGGAATCTGCGCGACGGTAATCGCAGTGCGCGAGGGTGCCTGGGCGTCGAAGGTCCAGTGAGTGCAGCCACTCTTGGCATCGAGTGAGTAGATGCGGCCCGATGCGCTCGTGACATAAACCCTGCCGCCCACCACGGTGGGCTGGCCATAGATAAGTGTCGATCGATAGCCGTATGCCCACTTCAACTTCAGTCGCGGCACATCGCTTGCTGCGAGCCCGGGTTCTGGCTGGTAGCGAGAGTTATCGAGATCGCGGCCCCATCCATTCCATTGAGAGCCGGTGCCGAGCGTCGCGGCGGCGGCGCGTGCGCAGAGATTCTTCTCGGGCGTTGGGGCGAGCTTCCCGGTCGGAGGCTCTCCGGTGAGGAACGTCGCGACGGCCAGACGTTCGTTGTTGTTGAGGCCTGATGACTGCACCCGCATGGACCCGCCCGTCAGCGCCTGCATCACCTCGTCCGGCGAGCGTTTGGCGATGACCTCACGCGCGGGAATCCGATCCTTCGGATGGTCGTGACAGGCGCCGCAGAACTCACCATAGAGCTTCGCGCCGTCGATCGGCGGCGGCTGGTCGTTGTCGGCAGCAACCGATAGTGGCGAGAGGAGCAGCAGGGCTGCACAGGCGGCAAAAAATTGTTTCAAGGGACTACCTGCAGAGACGGCCAACGCGATCGCGGATGTTGCGCAGAGTGTAGTCTTCGTCCAGCTGCGTGATCTTCCCTGCCGCGCGGATGCGCTGGAACGTTGCAAGGGATGCCCGGTAGGTGGTGCATGCGTTCCGCGAGTCGCCCGCATCCGCCCACATGTCTCCAAGACCTCCTTGCGCAACGGCGTAGTCCCGCGCACGACTCCAGTCCTGCGGCAACTGTTCCCACCGCCGCCGACGGGCGTCCACTGATTGTTCCAGCACAGGGCGCGCTTCTTCGAAGCGCCGGAGTGCGACGAGCGCCTGGGCATGTGCGCTCGACACGATATCGACGAGGCGTGCGAGCTCCGCATCGTCCGGCTCCAGCACCTGCAGACGCTCACCGATGGCCTGCGCGTCCGCGAGAATTGGCTCGCCCTCTGCCGCGCGTTTGATCTCCACGAGCGTCGAGCCGAGATTCCACCCGGCACGCGCGACACGCCGGCTCAGCGCGACGTTCTGCGGCTCGGCGGCGGACAAGGCGCGCAGCAGGTCGTATTGCTCGCGATAGGGAGCCTCGGCCGCCGGTGGATCGCCGGAGTAGTAGAGACCTTCCGCCAGAATGTCCAGCAGCCTTGCGCGACGGACTCCTGTTGTAAGCTTCGCGTCGAGCGCCGCGCGCGCAGTGGCGATCGCCTCCGCGTACCGGCCCTGCCATTCGAGCGTTCCCGCGTCCTGGACCGCGCTATCGAGCCACAGGCCTGCGGCGACTTCGTCACCGGGATGTCTGCGCAGCACGTCCTCGATCAATCCGCGTGCTTCACCGAGTGCCGCTCGTGCGGCCTTGAAGTCCAGATCTCGTTCGGAGGCAAGTATGGAGCGTGCGAGAGCGATGCGCGCGAGAAGGAGCGACCGTTCCTTCCAGATCGCAGGACCGTCAGGCAATGCACGCGCCACGGATTCCGCGCGAGCGAGGTTGGTATGAGCCTGCGACACTTCCGAAAGGTTGGGCACACCCGGTGCCGCCTGGACCTCTGCGAGCCGACGCAGCCCTTCGGCGACCTCCATCCGCACTTCCACCGGTGCCTGCGGATCCTGAGCGAGTCGATCGAGGTACCGCTGGCCCGCGGCCGAGATGTCACGACGAAGAACGAGCGCGCGGGGCATGGCTTCGAGTCGATCGTGGACATCGAACAGCACGTAGCGTGAGAGCGCACGCAGATCGCTGAAGCGCTGCTCAGCCTGATGCTTCGCCTGCTCGGCGCGCATGTAGAGAATTGCGAGCCCGACCGCCGCGCCGATGAGCAGCACGACGGCAGCTCCCGCGATGCCGGCAGCGAGACGATGTCTCGCAACGAATCGGCTCGCGACGTACGCCCATCCGCCGCGATGAGCGAGCACGGGCAAACCATCCAGCCAGCGCTCGACGTCTGCTCGCAGCTCGCCCACGGACGCGTAACGCGCTTCGATCTCCGGCGCGCGGGCGCGCTTGATGACGGAACTCAGGTCGGCCGCGAGACCGTCGAATCTGCGCGTGAGCTCGGCGAGGAGCACACCGAGCGAGAACACATCGTCCACGGTCGTCGGCGCCTCGCCCTTGTGTCGCGCGGGGCTCGCGTACTCGTACGTAATGCCGAGCGCGCCCGGGTCGTCAGCGCGCGGCTCGTCGGCGCCTTCGAGAACCCGGGCGACACCGAAGTCGAGCAGTTTCACCGCGCCATCTGCAGCCACGATGATGTTGTTGGGCTTGATGTCCGCATGTACGACGAGATGCGAGTGCGCGTACTGAACGGCCGAGCACACCTGCAAAAAGAGAAGCAGCGTGTGCCGCAGTGGCAGTGCCTCTTCACGCGCGTAGTGCGTGATCGAGCGACCGGAGACGAGCTCCATCACGAAGTACGACTGCCCATCCGGCGTCACGCCACCGTCGAAGAGCTGCGCGATGTTCCGGTGCTGAAGCCGCGCGAGAATCTGCCGCTCGCGCGCGAACTGCTCTTCGAGCACCGCCGGCATGCGAGAGCGACGCATCAGCTTGATCGCGATCGTTTGCTCGAACACACCGTCGACGCGATCCGCGCGGTACACGCGGCCCATGCCGCCTTGCCCCAACAGTGTCCCGAGGCGATACGGACCGATGCGTTCGGGAGGCGGCGCGTCTTCGGGAGGAAGCGCGAGCGGCATCTTCGTGGGGAGCGAGGAGTTCGCGGCGTCCGCGGCGCTGAGCAGCGAGCGCACGTCCGCGAGCATTGCGGGATCGCGATCTAGCATCACCCGCAGCCTCCACTCGCGCTCGGCTCGGTGCCACGTGAGCGCCTCCTCCAGATACTGGAGGATGAGGCGCTCCCGTTCGACGTTCATGTGCGAGTGAGGTCGCGAAGCAGCCAGGCGCGAGAGGCATCCCACTGCCGCTTCACGGTGGCCGCGGAGCTGCCGAGCACCTCGGCCGTCTGCTCGATGGTGAGACCTACGAAGAAGCGCAGCTCGACCAGCCGCGCGCGTTCGGGCGAAACCTGTCCGAGGCGGGTAAGCGAACCGTCGAGTCGCTCGAGATCCAGATCGACGGTGGAGACGCCGGTCTGCACGAGGGTGGTCAGTACCGGCGGGGCCTGGCGCTTGTCGGCCCGGAAACGGCGGACTTCGTCGAGCAACGCCTGGCGCATCACGGTGGCGGCCGTCGCGAGGAAGTGCGCGCGATCGTTCCACTCCATGCGATCGAGACGCAGCATGCGCACGGCGGCTTCGTTCGCAAGATCCGTCGGCTGCAACCGGTGTGCAGCCGAGTCTCCAACGAGCATGCGCCGCGCGAGCATGCGGAGCTCCGAATAGCACATCTCCAGCAGGCGCTCGCGCGCCGGCTGTGAGCCCGCGCGGGCTTCATGCCAGAGCCGGAGCGGCTCATGCGGGTCGTACGGTTGCGGCCCGTGGACTTCGAAATGCGTCATCTGGGCGCATGATGGCCAAAGATGACGCGATCTTAAATAGAGACGAACCGGCGTTTCGGGCTACGGACGACTAGGGCCGCTCAGGCGGCAGCGGCCGCGCACCCGCCTGCCCGGCCTCAGCCAGCACCAGAGCGGTCCCGGAGCGCCTGCCGCGTCCGGCGGTTCCTCATGCGCCCAGCCGCAGCGTGTGAGCGCCTGGGAGGTGGACGGAACGCGGCCCGGTGCCGTGGCTGCCGACGGCGTATGCCCGTGCGCTTTATGGGTGCGCGGGGGCCGGACGGCCCGACACGTGACTGCACACCCCTTGCCCGAGACCGCAATGGTCCGGCCATGTGGCGACCGACGCCGGCCCTGGCGAACGGCTATGGCCGCCGAATATTTCTGCATGAAGCCCCCCGAAGCTGGCAACGGCGTGCGCGCCGCTGCCTTCAACACTGAAGGCGCGAAAGGCTGCAGGTGCAGCTCAAAATAACCCTGTGGAAAACCGAAACAAAGTCGCACTTTTCGTGCAAAAAGAAAGCGGGCGGGCCATTCCTGACCCGCCCGCTGCATGTTGCTCCTGAACGACTGTTCAGGCCGTACGGGTACGCCAGCCCTGGTGGTAGGTCTCGCGGGCGACCGAACCGTAGGGGGTCACGGACACCTTCACGCGGACGTCCAGCTGCTTGTGGCGCTCGACGGTCACCTTCTTCGTGCCGCCGTTCTCCTCGCCCCACACGAGCGTGAGCACGTCACCGACGTTGATGTTCTCGTCGACCACGCCGAGGGAGAGACCCACGCGCTCGTTGTAGCTGTAGCCGCCGAACATCGAGAAGCCGACGGTCTTGTTGCCCATCTTGACTGCGTCATACGACGAGGACGCGTAGTTGGCGATCGGCACGTTGAAGTACTTGTAGTTCTCGCCCGGGGCGTTCAGGAGCGATGCGAAGATCTTGCCGAGGTCGTCGCGGTTCCACTCGAACGTCACCTTCTTACGCTGCGGGCGCTTGTCCTTCACCATCTTCTCGAGCGCATCGCGGCCGATGAAGTCGTGATCGAACTTCACGAACGGGCCGTAGCCGAGCTCGTACGGCGTCAGGTAGTAGTCCTCGATGTTGTTCGAGACGAAGCTGCCGCCGATGGAGCCGGTGGCTTCATAGCCCGAGGCCGGCAGCCACTCGCGGTACTTCTTCATCTTCTCGCCGGTGTACACGGCCGGGAGCGGTGAGGGAATCCAGCCCGACTCCAGCGTGTTGCTCGCGTAGGCGCGCGAGCCGACCGGCACGAGACCGAACTCTTCGCCGGCCTTCAGGATGGTGTCGCGGATGAACTCACGCTCTTCGTACGGGCCCCAGAGCTCGAGGCCGGGAGCGCCCGCCATGCCGTGACGAAGCGCGCGCACGCGCTTGCCGCCGACATTGATGGCGTCCATCGTGAAGAACTTCACGTCCGGGATCGGGCCGCCGTTCAGCTTGTTCAGCACCTTCTCGGCGTTCGGGCCCTGCACCTGGAAACGATAGTGACGGCGGTTGACGGCCTTGCCCTTCGGGTCGCCGGGAGAGCGGTCGTCGCGGATCATGTCGACCTTGAAGCCGCCGGTCTCGCCGTGGAACTGGATCCAGTTCACCGACGGTGCGCGGCCGACGAACAGCAGCTCCTCCTTGTCGAGATAGAACAGGATGCCGTCGCCGATGACGTAGCCGTCATAGGAGACCGGCACCATCTGCTTCGCCTTGTTCACGGCGAAGTTGTTGAAGCTGTTTATCGTAGTGTACGAGATGAGCTTCAGCGCATCCGGGCCCTTCACGGTGAGCTCGGCCATGTGATGCGACTGGTCGAAAAGGACCGCGGACTCGCGCCACGCGCGCTGCTCGTCCATCCAGTTGTGGAACTCGCTCGGAACGACCGGATAGACGTACGCCCCGATCCTCGAATTGCGGAGCATCTGCACGGGATTGCCCGCAGCTTTCAGTACGCTCTCCAGGTTTTGCTGACTCATGGTTTTAAGAACCTCTGTTAGGAAATCGACATGCCTTTGCGCAGAAGCGCGGCATCTACGGTGTTTGAAAGAAGCATTGCAATGGTCATGGGGCCGAGACCGCCCGGGACGGGCGTGATGAAGGCGGCGCGTTCCGCGGCGGCGGCATAGCCGACATCGCCGATGAGCTTGCCGTTCGGCATGCGATTGATGCCGACGTCGAACACGGCGGCGCCGGGCCGAATCCACTCACCCGGCACGAACTCGGGCTTGCCGACGGCGACGACCACGACTTCCGCGCGCTCGACTTCCGCGCGGACGTCCTTCGTGCCGGTGTGGCACACGGTGACCGTGGACCGCGCGAGCAGCAGCTCGAGCGCCATCGGCCGGCCTACGATGTTCGAAGCACCGACGACGACCGCGCGCTTGCCCTTCAGCTCGATGCTGTAGGCCTCGGCGAGACGGATGACACCGTACGGCGTGCAGGGACGCAGCCGCGGACGCTTCTGCGCGAGCAGCCCGGTGTTCGTCGGATGAAATCCATCCGCATCTTTGGCGGGGTCGACCGCATCCATGATGCGATCCGTGTCGATTCCCTTCGGCAGCGGCATCTGGATGAGGATGCCGTCCACTCTTTCGTCTGCATTCAGCTTCTTTACGAGCGCGAGGATCTCCGCCTCGCTCGTGGTGGCAGGCAGATCGTGCGCGAAGGACTCGATGCCGACCTCCGCGCACGATTTGCGCTTGTTACGTACATACACCGTCGAGGCGGGGTCTTCCCCCACCTGTACGACGGCGAGCCCGGGCTTGCGCCCGAACTTTGAAGCAAACGCGCCCGCGCGCAGCGCCGTTTTCTGGCGCTCCGCGGCCGCAGTGGCCTTGCCATCGAGGATCGCGGCGCTCTGCTTCATCTGTACGACTGATGACATTTCAGTACCGGTAGTGATCGGCCTTGTACGGGCCTTCCTGCGCGACGCCGATGTAGCTCGCCTGCGTCGGCGTCAGCTCGGTGAGCTGCGCGTTGAGCTTCTTCAGCTGCAGCCGCGCCACCTTCTCGTCGAGATGCTTCGGCAGCGTGTACACGCCGATCGGATACTTCGCCGTGTTCGTGAACAGCTCGATCTGGGCGATCGTCTGGTTTGCGAACGAGGAGCTCATGACGTAGCTCGGGTGGCCCGTGCCGCAGCCGAGATTCACGAGGCGGCCTTTTGCCAGCAGGATAATCCGCTTGGATGGTCTGTCTTTTTCTGGCGGGAAGATCACATGATCCACCTGCGGCTTGATCTCCTCCCACTGGTACTTCTCGAGCGCGGCAACCTCGATCTCGTTGTCGAAGTGGCCGATGTTGCAGACGATGGCCTGGTCCTTCATCTTTTTCATGTGATCGTGCGTGATCACGTGGAAGTTGCCGGTGGCGGTGACGAAGATGTCGCCCTTGTCGGCGGCGTAGTCCATGGTGACTACGCGATAGCCTTCCATCGCGGCCTGCAGCGCGCAGATCGGATCGATCTCGGTGACCCACACCTGCGCGGACAACGCACGCAGCGCCTGTGCCGAGCCCTTGCCCACGTCGCCGTAACCGGCGACCACGGCGACCTTGCCGGCCACCATCACGTCCGTCGCGCGCTTGATGCCGTCGACCAGCGACTCGCGACAGCCGTAGAGGTTGTCGAACTTGGACTTCGTGACCGAATCGTTCACGTTGATGCCCGGGAACATCAGGCGCTTCTCTTTCGCCATCTGGTAGAGGCGATGCACGCCGGTCGTGGTCTCCTCGGTGACGCCGCGGATCTCACGCGACATCTTCGAGTACCAGCCGGGGCTCGAGGCCAGCTTCTTCTTGATGGCCGCGAAGAGGAACGTCTCTTCCTCGCTGCCCGGCTTCGAGATGACCGATGGATCCTTCTCAGCCTTCACGCCGAGATGCATCAGCAGCGTCGCATCGCCACCGTCGTCGAGAATCATGTTCGGGCCTTTGTCGGCGCCGAACTCGAAGATGCGATGCGTGTAGTCCCAATAGTCTTCCAGCGACTCGCCTTTCACGGCGAACACGGGCGTGCCGCCCGCCGCGATGGCCGCGGCCGCGTGGTCCTGCGTCGAGAAGATGTTGCACGAGGCCCAGCGCACCTCGGCGCCGAGGGCTTTCAGCGTCTCGATGAGCACGGCCGTCTGGATCGTCATGTGGAGGGAGCCGGTGACGCGCGCGCCCTTCAACGGTTGGCTCTTCGCGTACTCCTCGCGAATAGCCATCAGTGCCGGCATCTCGGACTCCGCAATCGCGATTTCCCTGCGACCCCAGCCTGCAAGGCCAAGATCGGCGACTTTGTAGTCCGTAAACCCGGCGACAGGTTTCACATTGGCGTTCATGGTTTCAGTTCTCCGCAATCGAGCGCCGTGGTGATGACATCCGCATTCTCCCGAGCCTGGCAGAGCAAACCTCTGTCGCAGCGCCCCTCGGGAGACGACGGCGGCTGCACGCTCGTGCAGCCTGAATTCATCAAGCAGCGCGGACGCTCTTCCCCTCTGCAGCGAGCGCCTCGGCGCGATCGGTCTTTTCCCAGGTGAACTCGGACTCCGTGCGGCCGAAGTGGCCGTACGCAGCGGTCTTCTGATAGATCGGACGCGCGAGATCGAGCATTTCGCGCAGCCCGTATGGAGTCAGGTCGAAGTGCTTGCGCACGAGCTGGGTCAGGCGCTCGCGGTTCAAGCGGCTCGTGCCGAACGTCTCGATCATGATCGAGGTCGGCTCGGCCACGCCGATCGCATACGACACCTGCACTTCGCACTTCTCGGCAAGTCCCGCCGCCACGATGTTCTTTGCCACGTACCGCGCGGCATACGCAGCCGAGCGATCCACCTTCGAGGGATCCTTGCCCGAGAAGGCGCCGCCGCCGTGACGTGCATAACCGCCGTACGTGTCGACGATGATCTTGCGGCCCGTGAGCCCGCAGTCGCCAACCGGGCCACCCACCACAAATCGTCCAGTGGGATTGATGTGGTACTTCGTGCGCTTGTCGATCCACTTCGTCGGCAGGACGGGCTTGAGGATCTCCTCGATCACCGCTTCGCGCAGGTTCTTGGTCGAGATGTCATCGCTGTGCTGGGTGGAGAGCACCACCGCTTCGAGGCCGACCGGCTTGTCGTCCTCATAGCGCAGGGTGACCTGGCTCTTCGCATCCGGGCGCAGCCACGGAAGCTTGCCCTTCTTGCGCACATCCGCCTGCTTCTTCACCAGGCGATGCGCGAGCGCAATCGGCGCGGGCATCAGCACGTCCGTCTCGTTCGTGGCAAAGCCGAACATCAAACCCTGGTCGCCGGCGCCCTGCTTCTTCTCGTCCTTGCGGTCCACGCCCTGCGCGATGTCCGGCGACTGCTTGCCGATGATGTTGATGACGCCGACGCTCGCGCCGTCGTAGCCCATCTCGGAGGAGTTGTAGCCGATGTCGAGGATCGTCTTGCGAATCAGGTTCTCGAACTCGACGCTGGCGGTGGTGGTGAGCTCACCGGCGACGATGGCGACGCCGGTCTTCACCAGCGTCTCGACGGCGATACGGGCACGCTTGTCCTGCGAGATCACGGCGTCGACCACCGCATCCGAAATCGCATCCGCCATCTTGTCCGGGTGACCCTCCGAGACCGACTCGGATGTAAACAGGTAGTTGTTCGACATCTTGGCTGTCCTGTTGAAAAGTGATGAGCGTAAGAATCAGGCGCCGAAGCTTGATGCCAGGCGCTGCTCGAATTCGGCACGCGTGAAGCGATGGTTCTGCGGCCCGCGCGTTTCGATCTTGATCGCCCCCATGAGCGAGGCGATCCGGCCGGTCGTCTGCCAATCCAGGCCGTGGAGCAGGCCGTGGAGTATACCGGCCCGGTACGCGTCCCCACACCCTGTGGGATCGACCACGGCCCTGGGGGCTGCGCAGGGGATGCTGATCGCGCCATCCCTGGTGTGGATCGTGGAGCCTTGCGACCCAAGTGTCACGATCAAGGCATCCACCTGCGAAACCACGTCCTTCACGGTCCAGCCCGTCTTCTGCTGGACCATCTGCCACTCGTATTCGTTGACCGCCACCCACGTGGCCTGGCCCACGAAACGCTCCAGGTCTTGCTTGCCGAACATCGGCAGGCCCTGGCCGGGATCGAATATGAAAGGAATCTTCGCAGCCGCGAACTGCTCGGCGTGCTGGAGCATGCCATCGCGCCCGTCAGGCGCCACGATGCCGACCGTGGCTCCTTTGGCGTCGGTTACCTTATTCAGATGCGACTGCTGCATGGCGCCCGGATGGAACGCCGTGATCTGGTTGTCGTCGAGGTCGGTGATGATGAAGGCCTGCGCGGTGTGCTCGGCCTCGATCACTTTGACGTAATCGCGCGGCACACCGTTGCGGTCCATCCATTCCGAGTAGGACCCGAAGTCCTTGCCGACCGTCGCCATCGGCAGGCCCACATCGCCCAGCAGTTTCAGGTTGAACGCAATGTTGCCGGCACATCCGCCGAACTCGCGCCGCATCTGCGGCACGAGGAACGACACATTCAGCATGTGGATCTTGTCGGGCAGGATGTGCGCTTTGAACCGATCGCTGAACACCATGATCGAGTCGTAGGCGATCGATCCACAAATGAGTGCCTTCCCTGGCGGCGGCGGCGCGTTACTACTCAAGCGTCGTTTTCCTTTTTGCTTGTCTAGCCTCGGGGCCGGCTCGTCAGGGATTCATTGCAAACTTGTCGCTGTCCGGCTGCAGCTCGAAGGCGCCGTCCATCACGGCCCGCATCCAGGTGGCCGTCGCCATGACGCCGCCGAATGCGTAGAAATGGGGGCGCACGATACGGGCTGCCGGGTGGGCCGCGCAACCGCGAAGTATTCCAACCATCATCTCGTCCGGCCCGGTTTTCATGCGTGCGAGATTGGTCATCGCGCTCATGTTCTTCATCAGCGACCCGAGCGAGGCGCCCACGCCACAGGCCATGGCGAACTTGATGAGCTTCTGCAGTGGCGTCGGGCCCGCGATGCCGAGGTTCACCGGCAGCGTGATGCCCTGCTCCACGAGGTGCTCGGCCCACTGCACCGCGCCTTCCGGGTTGAAGCCGAACTGCGTAGCGATGTGCACTTTCACGCCCGTGCGGTCCGCCCACGCCTGCTTGTGCTTCAGGGCCGCCATCAGGACCGTGGGGCCGACGTGCCGGTGACCCTCGGGATGGCCCGCAACGCCCGCGTACTTGATGCCCGCCGCTTCGATGGCACCGGTGTCGATCACCTCGAGGGTGCTCGTGTACTTCAGAGGCTGTTCGCGATCTCCCGCCACCAGCAGAACCTGCTCCACGCCGGCTTCCGCGAGCTCGGTAAGCGCTGTGCGCAGCGCGCGTTCGCTTTCGAGTCTGCGAGCGACGATGTGGGGTGAGGCTCGGAATCCCAGGCTCTGAGCCTTGGCAGCGACGCGCACGACCTCGTCGAGGGTCGCTTTCGGTGTGTGTGCAACATATACGGTTGTCCCCGCCGGCAGCTTGTTGACGAGTGCTGGCAACAGCTCCTCGTCGTGAGTGGAGATTTCCGTGGAGGCGCCGCGCGCGAATTCCACGATACGGCGCTTGAAAGCCTCGCCGCTCTCAGGCTCGACCTTTGCGTTCATTCCCGCCTTTACAGTTGCGTTCATCCAGACACTCCGGAACAGATTCTTTTTGCTTCAGACCCTGCGTCGCGTGACGGTGAAGGTCTCGTCGTTGAACCACAGGCCGCCGTACTTCTGCAGGACGGACTGCGTGGCTTGCAGATAGGCGCCGCTCGTGACCATCGGCTCGAGGCGCTCGTCCTCGATCTGGTTCACGTAGATCGCTGCGTTCCAGGCGGCGAACAGCGTCGAGGTGCCGATGCGGTCCGCGATCTCGGACGGCAGCGTGTGCATCTCGTAGCGAAAGAGGGATTTGTCGTCGGGCGGCGCATTGAGTGTGTAGTCGCGCGCGTCGCGGCCCAGCTCGGTCTTGAGCGCCGCGAGCAGCGCGTGGCGGTCGACCGTGAATGGATTTTCACCCGGCCACAGTCGCTGGATGATCTCGAGCGGCGGATCCTTGCCGGCCGACTGGATCGCCAGCAGGCGCCCGCCCGGCGCAAGGCTCCGCACCAGCGGTGCGAGCACCTTCTGCGCCTTGAACTCGGCGGACATGCGCGCGCGCCACGGCTGTGAGGCGAGAATGAAATCGTAGCTCTCGTAGATGCGGCCCGGCTTCGGGATCACCGCATCGAGCAGGAACTTGTGGTCCTCGCGATAGATCACGAGCACCGACGGGCGCACGTACGTGGGGTTACCGGTTTTCGCGCTGGTCTTCGTTTGCCAGCCGTAGGTGAGAGTGGGCGCCAGCTCTTCGATCTGCTCGGCGTACTCGTGCGCGGAGTTGCCGGTGAGCTTCACTTCCTGCCAGTTGAGGGCCGCGGCGAGCTGCGTGTCGCGAGGCATGAGGCGCGGCGCTTCGGCGTAATTCAGGTTGGTGATCACGAGCACCGTCGCGGGATGCTCGAAAAACCGATCCGGCATTTTCTCCAGGCCGAGACGCACGTCCTCGAGACTGATCTCCTTGGCGACGGCCATGAGCGGCACCGTGGGGAACAGGCGATGCGCGTTGCGCATCATCCGCGAGAGCACCGTGGCATCGCCCATGCCTGCATCGAAGATGCGCAGGGCAGGCGGCTGCGGCCGGAGGTGGATCAATTCCTGGGTTACGCGGCGCGCGACGGCGGCCTTCTCGTTGCAGGTGTTGACGAAGGCCAGGTACTTCTGGCGGTTGTCGTAGAAACGGAACGGCGTGGAGGGGTCCGCGAGAGCGGATGATTTCGCGTCGTCGGCGTTCTGGCCCCCAACCGCGTTCCTCGCAGCGACGTTCATGCGCGTCGTTCTCCGGCCTCTTTGGAACGGGGCAGACGGTACTTACCCTGCTGCGAGCATGGAAATCAAAAGGTGGGATAGGAGTTATTTGCGCCGCAAATAGGCGCGGCGGGAGGGATTTATGCCCGTCGCCGGGGCGCTGGGAGCCCTGGAAGGGCTCCTGCGAGTGACTTTACTTTGAGATGGTCAGCTTGCCGAAGGCGATCCCGAGGTCCCAGCCCTTGCCGGTGCCGGCGAGCGACAGGGACACCTCGCCCTTGGTCATGACGTTCGCCTGGGCGGCGTTGACCGCGCCGGCGTGCGCTTCGGCCGCCACGTAGCTGCCGAGCAGCTCACTGATGCCGCCGGAGATGGACGAGAACTCGCCCTTGCCGTTCTCGATGGTGGACTTGCCCACCGTGAGGCCGCCGCCGCGGGCGCGCAGCTTCACTTTCATGGACTGGCCGTTGCTGCAGTGGATGTTCCCTGTGCCGTTGGCGGCCTTATAAAAGGCCGACCAGCCGGACATCTCGAAGGTCATGGTGCACTTGGTATCGCCGGCGTATGCCGGAAGTGCGAGGGTGGCCACTATCGCTGCAAGCAGGAATCGCACGGTGATCTCCTGGGGTGTGGGGCGGAGCCCCACAAAGAAAAAAGATCCTAATTCCCCGATGCGGTAGTAGTACCCGCCGGCCGCTCAGCGGCAAGCAACGCAACCGCCTTCAAGGCAACCTCTTCCAATCCTTCACCCGCATTCAGGTCGTAATGCTTGAGAATGTCTTTGCGCATCCGGGGTTCCCAGTAACGCTTCAAATGCGTGGCCACCGCCGCGGGCGCCCCATCGTGCCCCGCCTCACCCTCGAAGAAGTACGAGATCTCATTCGCCATCTTGATGAGTGCTTCGATTTTCATTGTCAGGTCAACCGTTCCGGGTTCGCATACACCACGTGACTCGACCGCCGGGCGAATCCAACCAGCGTGAGGCCGGTCTGCTCGGCCATGCGAATGGCCAGCCCCGTGGGGGCCGACACCGCGGCCACGAACGTGATGCCCGCCGTCGCCGCCTTCTGCACCATCTCGAAACTCGCGCGACTCGTGATGATGGCGTAACCCGCCGTCACGTCCGTACCCGCGCGCACCAGCGCGCCGATCACTTTGTCCAGCGCGTTGTGGCGCCCCACGTCTTCACGCACGAGCTGAATGCCCCCGCGCGGTGTCACCCACGCCGCCGCGTGAATGCTGCCAGTCCGTGCATTCACCGGCTGCATCGACTCGAGCTGCACGAGCGCCGCATGTAACTCAGCCGCCGAGACCTTCAGCCCCTGCGCTACTTTCACTGGCGGGCGAATCGCTTCGTCCACCGTCTCGGCCCCGCACAACCCGCAACCGCTGCGGCCCGTGAGATTGCGCCTGCGGCGCAAAAGCTCCGCGAACCGTTCGCCCGCGATGCCAATGCGCACTTCGATGGAATCCTTGCCGCGCTCGACCTCGACCGACTGAATCTCGCGCGGATCGCCGACCAGCCCTTCGCTGACCGTGAACCCCACCGCGTAGTCTTCGAGGTCCGCCGGCGTTGCGAGCATCACCACGTGCGGCACGCCGTGATACACGAGCGCTACCGGTACTTCCTCGGTAACCAGGTCCTTCGCGCGGGTAACGACGCCGTCGGCCCAGCGCGCGACAGTGACCTCGGCGGCGCTGGCCGACTCCGCCGCGGGTGGGTCACTCGATTGCGCGCTCACATGCCAAGACCGCGCGGGAGCGCTGGTCACGCGTGCGCAGGCTCGTGGTGTCCGTGGTGCGTTTCATCACCGATGCTGGCGCGCTTCTGCCAGGCATCGCGCTGATTCACCTTCACCACCTGCACCGCCGTCACCTTGTACTCCGGACAGTTGGTCGCCCAGTCCGAATTGTCCGTGGTGACGATGTTCGCGCCCGTCTCCGGGAAGTGGAACGTGGTGTACACGACGCCCGGATGGATGCGCTCGGTGACCACCGCGCGCAGCACGATTTCGCCGGTGCGACTCGAGATGCCGACCCAGTCGTTCGTCTCGATGCCACGCGATTCGGCATCCGCCGGATGAATCTCGAGGATGTCCTCGGCGTGCCACTGGCTGTTCAGCGTGCGCCGCGTCTGCGCGCCCACGTTGTACTGGCTCAGGATGCGTCCCGTCGTGAGGATCAGCGGGAACTTGCGCGTGGTGCGCTCGCTGGTCGGCACGTACTCCGTGACCAGGAACTTGCCCTTGCCGCGCACGAACTCATTGACGTGCATCGTCGGCGTGCCTTCCGGCGCGGCGTCGTTACACGGCCACTGGATGCTGCCGAGCCGGTCGATCTTGTCGAACGAAACGCCGGTGAACGTCGGCGTGAGACGCGCGATCTCGTCCATGATCTCGGACGGATGGTTGTAGTGCATCGGGTAGCCGAGCGCGTTCGAGAGGCGCACGGTGACTTCCCAGTCCGCCAGACCCGCGAGCGGCTCGACGATCTTGCGCACACGCGAGATGCGACGCTCGGCATTCGTGAACGTGCCGTCCTTCTCGATGAACGAGGAGCCCGGCAGGAAGACGTGCGCGAAAGCAGCCGTCTCGTTCAGGAACAGGTCCTGCACGACCACGCATTCCATCGCCTCCATCGCAGCGGTGACGTGGTGCGTGTTCGGGTCGGACTGCACGAAGTCCTCACCCTGGATGTACATGCCCTTGAAGCTGCCATCGAGTGACGCTTCGAACATGTTGGTGATGCGCAGACCCGGCTCGCTCTCCAGCGGCACCCCCCACGCGCCTTCGAACAGCTTGCGCGTGACGGTATCCGACACGTGCCGGTAGCCGCTGAATTCGTGCGGGAAGGAGCCCATGTCGCAGGCGCCCTGCACGTTGTTCTGGCCGCGCAGCGGGTTGATGCCCACGCCTTCACGACCGACGTTGCCCGTGGCCATCGCGAGATTCGCGATGCCCATGACCATCGTCGTGCCCTGGCTGTGCTCGGTGACGCCGAGGCCGTAGTAGATGGCGCCGTTGCCGCCCTTCGCATACATGCGGGCCGCGCCGCGCACGAGCTCCGCATCGACACTCGTGATCGATTCGACTGCCTCGGGCGAGTTGCGCTCTTCGGCGACGAACTTCTTCCACTTCTCGTACGACTCGCGCTCGCAACGGTCCGCGATGTACTGCTCGTTCGTGAGCCCTTCCGTCACGACGACGTGCGCCAGCGCATTGATGATGGCGACGTTGGTACCGGGGCGCAGCCGCAGGTGATAGTCCGCATGCACGTGCGGCGAATGCACGATGCCCGTGGCGCGCGGATCGACGACGATCAGCTTCGCGCCCTGGCGCAGCCGGCGCTTCATCTGCGAGCCGAACACCGGGTGACCCTCGGTCGGATTCGCGCCGATGATCATGATGACGTCCGACTTCATGACGGACTGGAATTCCTGCGTGCCGGCCGACTCGCCGATGGTGTTCTTCAGACCGAAGCCTGTGGGCGAATGGCACACGCGCGCGCAGGTGTCGACGTTGTTGTTGCCGAACGCGGCGCGGATGAGCTTCTGCACGAGGAACGTTTCCTCGTTCGTGCAGCGGGACGACGTGATGCCGCCCACCGAATACTTGCCGTACTTGGCCTGGATGCGCTTGAACTCGCTCGCGGCGTAATTGATGGCCTCATCCCAGGTCGCTTCGCGCCAGGGATCGGTGATCTTCTTGCGGATCAGCGGTGTCGTCACGCGATCGTCGTGCGTGGCGTAGCCATACGCGAACCGGCCCTTGATGCAGGCGTGGCCCTTGTTCGCGTGACCCGTGCGGTCCGGCGTCATGCGGATGATTTCCGCGTCCGCGCCCTCGCCTTTCGACTCCGCCTTGAAGGAACAGCCGACACCGCAATACGCGCAGGTGGTCTTGGTGCTCTTCTCGGCCTGGCCGAGCGCGACGATCGACTTCTCGATCAGCGCGCCAGTCGGGCAGGACTCGACGCACGCGCCACACGACACGCACTCGGATTCCATGAACGGCTGGTTCTGGCTCGCCGACACCTTCGAATCGAAGCCGCGGCTCTGGATGGTGAGGGCGAACGTCCCCTGCACTTCATCGCACGCACGCACGCAGCGCGAGCACACGATGCAGAGCTCGGGATTGAACCCGAAATACGGATTGCTGGTGTCGTGCTCGACCTCGTCCGGATGGGAGGGCCAGTGAGTGGCGCCCTTCGCGTACGAGGTTTCCTTGATGCCCACCTGCTCCGCCATGTCCTGCAGCTCGCAGTGGTTGTTCGCGGGGCAGGTGTCGCACTCGAGCGGGTGATCTGAGATGTAGAGATCGAGCACGCCGCGGCGGAGCTGGGTCAGTTTCTCGGACTGAGTGCGGATCTTCATGCCCGGCGCGACGGTGGTCGTGCACGAGGCGGGGTAACCCTTGCGCCCTTCGACTTCCACGAGACAGAGACGGCACGAACCGAACGCCTTGAGCGTGTCCGTGGCGCAGAGCTTTGGAACGCTGACGCCGGCCAGCGCGGAGGCGCGCATCACCGAGGTGCCCTCCGGCACCGTCACCGGGACACCGTCGATCTCCACCGTGACCTGCGCGGGCTGCGCGCTGGCGGGGGTTCCGAGGTCCTTGTAGTCGATGGCAAACATGGTCGTCTCCGGCGAATCTTTTGAGCTAGGAGCGAGATCTCAGCGGCCGTCGACTCGCAGAAGGTTCACTGTCGTATGACAACTATACCCTCCGCTTAGTGTCAGGCTGTACCGCGCGCCCGGGCCCGGAAATCTTCCGCAAAATGCTTGAGCGCGCTCGTGACCGGGAATGGCGTCATCCCGCCCAGACCGCACAGTGAACCTTGCAGCATCGTCTCGCACAGGTCTTCGAGGAGCCGCACGTTTCGCTCCGTATCGATGCCCTCGATGATCCGGTCCATCACCTCGACACCGCGGGTCGAACCGATCCGGCAGGGTGTGCACTTACCGCACGACTCCACCGCGCAGAACTCCATTGCATAACGGGCCATCTTGGCCATGTCCACGGTGTCGTCGAACACCACGATGCCACCGTGGCCCAGCAACGCACCGATCGCGGACAAAGCCTCATAGTCGACCTGCACATCGAACTGGCTCGCCGGGATGTACGCGCCCAGCGGCCCGCCGACCTGCACCGCGCGAATGGGCCGGCCGCTCGCGGAGCCGCCGCCGTAGTCGTACAGCAACTCGCGCAACGTGAGCCCGAACGCGCGCTCGACGAGCCCGCCCTGCTTGATGTTGCCGGCGAGCTGGATCG